>ERZ1643246.129-NODE-129-length-97892-cov-22.940564_pt1 | contig 97892 bp, 80 predicted proteins | sample MGYA00579265_ERZ1643246 | MGnify/ENA primary metagenome ERZ1643246 (study PRJEB29033, sample SAMEA4952261) | chicken gut metagenome | biome: Broiler Chicken; feature: Gastrointestinal Tract; material: Caecum | place: Ireland | collected 2018 | study: Broiler...
ATTATGTGTCTTTTTATTTATCTAAAAACGGTAATTTAATTTTACCATTTATAAAAATAAATTTTTTTATTTTGAGAGTTAATTAAATGCTAATTATAAGTGTAAATTCTATTTCTTATAATATGTGAATTAACTAGAATTTTAATTTTGAATAAAAAATATAAAAAACTATTGACAATTGAATATACACTCAACTATAATATAGTAAAGTTGAATAACTACTCAACCTTTAATTAGCAAAATTAAGAAAGGATGATATATATGTCAAAAAACGAATTTGTTTGCGATTGTAATATAATACATCAAGAGGTGGTAGATGCAACACTAAAAAAACTTCCAGATTTTGATACATTTTTAAAATTAGCAGATTTCTTTAAATTATTAGGAGATACAACTAGAGCTAAAATTTTATTTGCATTAGATCAAAACGAAATGTGTGTATGTGATATAGCAAATGTACTAGGGATGAGCAAATCATCTATTTCACATCAATTAGGAACATTAAGAAGAGCAGGAATTGTAAAATGTAGAAAAGATGGAAAAGAAGTATATTATATGCTTGATGACGACCATGTGCAAAAATTATTTGAGCTAGGCTTAGAACATATCAAACATAAAAAATAACAACATATGAGAAGAAAATTAATAAAAATATGTGATATTAATTTGATAATTGTATTACAGGAATTATCAATAGTTATGTTAAAGAAAACAGCATAATATGTTTAGCTATAGAGAAAAATAAAAACTGTAATACAGAATTATAAAAAACTGTAAAAGAAAGGAAGAGAGTTTTATATGAAAAAGGAAGTAATAAAAGTTGTAATTGCATTAATATTATTTTTAATATCTTTAATTATTCCTTTTGAAAATGCTTGGATTAATATTGGAATATATATTATTAGTTATTTAATAGTGGGATTAGATGTACTTATAGAAGCAATAAAGAATATATTTAAAGGAGAAGTTTTTGACGAGAATTTTCTTATGACAATTGCTACAATAGGTGCTTTCGCAATTGGAGAATATCCAGAAGCAGTTGCAGTTATGCTATTTTACCAAGTGGGAGAAATGTTCCAAAGCTATGCTGTAGATAAATCTAGAAAATCAATAGCTAGCCTTATGGATATTAGACCAGATTTTGCAAATATAAAGAAAAATGGCAGTATAGAGAAAGTAAGTCCAGATAAAATAAATATAGGAGATATAATAATAGTAAAACCTGGAGAGAAAGTACCACTAGATGGAACCATAGTAGACGGAAATTCTATGCTTGACACTTCTGCATTAACGGGTGAATCTGTTCCAAGAGAGGTAAGCATTGGAGACGAGGTATTAAGTGGAAGTATAAATCAAAATGGTTTAATAGAGATTAAAGTAACAAAGAATTTTGGAGAGTCTACTGTTAGCAAAATATTAGATTTAGTAGAAAATGCAAGTAGTAAAAAGTCTAAGTCAGAAAACTTTATTAGCAAATTTGCAAAGTACTATACACCAATAGTTGTTGTGATAGCTGTATTACTAGCAATAATTCCACCAATAATATTTAAAGAAACGGAATTTATACAATGGCTATATAGAGCATTGACATTTTTAGTAGTGTCATGTCCTTGTGCACTTGTTATATCAATACCATTAGGATTTTTTGGAGGTATTGGTGGAGCATCTAAATTAGGAGTATTAGTTAAAGGAAGCAATTATTTGGAAGCTTTATCTAAAACAGAAGTAGTAGTATTTGACAAAACAGGAACATTAACAGAAGGTGTATTTGAAGTACAAAAAGTAAACTCTGTAGATATAACAAAAGAAGACTTAATTAAATGCGCTGCATATGCCGAAAGCTTTTCAAATCATCCAATAGCAAATTCTTTAAAAAAAGCATATGGAAAAGATATAGACAATAAAAAAATATCAGAAACGCATGAGTTATCAGGTTTAGGAGTAAATGCAGTAGTTGACGGAAAAGAAGTTTTTGTAGGAAACGAAAAACTAATGCAAGAAAAAAATATTGAATACATAAAATGTAATGAAATAGGAACAATATTATATGTAGCTATAAATAATCAATTTAAAGGAACTATTATAATATCTGATAAAATAAAAGCAGATGCTAAAGAAACTATTGAAAAGTTAAAGAAAAACAATGTAAAGAAAATAGTAATGTTAACAGGAGATAAGAAAGCTGTAGGAGAAAGTGTAGCAAAAGAATTAGGCTTAGACGAAGTTTATACAGAGTTATTACCTAATAACAAAGTAGAAAAAGTAGAAGAATTAATGAAAAGTAAATCGAAAAAGGGAAAACTTGCTTTTGTTGGAGATGGAATTAACGATGCTCCTGTATTAGCAATTTCAGATATTGGAATTGCAATGGGAGGACTTGGCAGTGATGCTGCTATCGAAGCGGCAGATGTAGTACTAATGACAGACGAACCTTCAAAAGTAGTAGATGCAATAAAAATTTCTAAAAAAACATTAAAAATTGTAAAACAAAATATTATATTTGCAATTGTAGTAAAAATACTAGTACTTATATTAAGTGCAATTGGCTTATCTAACATGTGGCAAGCTGTTTTTGCAGATGTTGGTGTATCTGTTTTAGCAATATTAAATGCGTTAAGAGTGCTGGTTGGAAATTAGGGACAGGTCTCAACTTCCCGATTTGAGAAATTGGGGATAGGTCAGAAGGAGAAAATAATTTGTTACAGGAAATACTTTTTATAATAATAGGTTTTATTTTTCTAGTAAAAGGTGCAGATTTATTAGTAAAATCTGCCACAAGCATTGCTAAAAAGTTCGGTCTTTCTGAAATGCTAATAGGACTAACAATAGTAGCAATAGGTACTTCTTTTCCGGAGATTTTTATTACTATTACATCTTCTATAAATGGGCATTCAGATTTAATTATTGGAAATGCTATAGGTAGTTGCATTTGTAATTTTTTATTTGTAATAGGAATTTCAGCGATAGTTAGACCTGTAAAGTTTGATAATAGGATTATAAAAAGACATTTGCCAATTAGTGTTATGGCTATGTTGTTATTACTATTTTTAGGCAATACAACAAAATTGGGAGAAATTCATATTATTGATAGATGGCAAGGAATTGCATTATTAATATGTACAATATTATATATTATTTACACTATATATGAAGAAAAAAAGTTAAAAGATAAAAAAATAGATGATGAAATTATAAAAGAAGTAGAGTCAAAAGAAGTAAAATCTGTTTGGACAATTATTATTTTCTTTATTTTAGGAATATTAGGGCTAAAATTTGGGTCGGATTTTGTGGTAGACAATTCTATTTTAATTGCCGAAAGTTTAGGTTTATCGGAAAGATTTATTGGGATGACCATTGTAGCTGTTGGAACTGCATTACCAGAGATTATTACAGGAATTATATCAGCAAAAAGGGATGAGTCTGACTTATTACTGGGCAATATAACAGGCTCTAATATTTTAAATTTGTGTTTACTAGTTGGACTAGGAGCTATTACTAATCCTTTAAGATTTACCGCTAATTTTAATAGTAGCGTATTTGTTTTAATTGCAGTGACTATATGCTTACAATTAATGGCAACTCTTAATAAAAATAGGGAATTAGATAGAAAAAAAGGTATTTTATTAATTGTTGTGTATATTATTTATATATTAAGTATGCTGTAAAAAAGTAGATAAATTATATTTGGAAATTATGTAGAATAATTTCTTTTTTTATGGTATTATAGCAATTAATATGTGTAATAATTGGAGGAATAATGAAAGAAGGCATAAAAAAAGTAGCATTAGATATACTACAAAACAATTTTATATTTTTTATAGGGGTAATATTACTAGTTTATAAAGGATTATTGATAAATAATTTAATAGGATTAGGAGTAAATATAAATACTATATTATACACAATTTTAGTAGCGTTATTAATAATGTGTCCGACAATTAATCATAAAAATAAATTTGGGTATATATACTTAAATGTCGTTTATTTATTGGTAACAATTATAATTTATGCAGATTTTTTATATTATAGTTATTCTACAAATTTCTTATCTTTTTATCAAATTGAGAATATAAAGTATTCCAAAGAAATAGCTAGTGGAGTAGCTTGTATTATAAATGCAAAGAGTATGTTTATATTTTTTATTGATAATATTTTAATTTTATTGTTGAGTATATTATGCTATAAAAAATTTAAAAGTACATATTATTCTAATAAAATATTAAAAACAGCTTTGATATGCATTATTTTATTAGCAAATATTTTAGTAGTAAGATGGCAGATAAATGAAATTTATGCATCAAAAAGCTATAACAAATCGTTAATCGTTGAAAATGCATCAATTTATTATTATCATTATGAAGATGCAAAAGATTATTTTTCTAGTATGTTTGTAAAAGAAAAAATAGATGAAGAAAAAATGAAAAATGCGTATGAAGAAAACGTAAGCGAAAAAGAAAAAAAGTACTGAGTATACAGGCATAGCAAAAGATAGCAATGTAATTATTTTACAGCTAGAAAGCTTGAACGAATTTATTATAGGAAAAAAAGTTAATGGAAAAGAAATAACACCAAATTTAAATAAATTTTTTAGTGAAAATATTTATTGTAATAATATGTATAATCAAGGACTTGGCAGTACAGCAGATTCAGAGTTCGAAATGGAAAATTCAATGTATCCATTAGAAAATGGATATGTATTTCAAAAGTATTCAAATAATACTTGGCTAGATATTTTTTCTATACTTAAAGGTAATGGGTACTATACATCTTTTATGCATCCTAATACAAGTACTTTTTGGAATAGAGAAGAAGTATATAAAGCTGGGTATAATGTGGATGAATACAATGATATTAGCAAGTTTCCTAATATAGAGCAAGCGGGAGAGTTTTATTCTGACGAAGGATTTTTCGAGGAAGCTGTTAAAATAATGGATTCGTATGACAAAAAGTTTTGTGCTACTTTAGTAAGTGTTACAACACATATACCATTTTACTTAACAGGTGTTTCAAACTTATCTGAGAAAGTTACGATAACACAGGAAGATGTTAGCGAGTATGAGGATGAAACATTTAGGAATTATATAATATCATGCAATTTCGTTGATTATGCATTTGGCAAATTTATTGAAGGATTAGAAGAAACAGGACTAATGCAGAACAGCATAATTGTAGTATATGGAGACCATGGAGCAAGCTTAACTAGTATAAGTGATGTTACAAGATTATACGAGGAAAATGGAATAAAGTACACAGACTTTGAAGATGCAACTAAAGATATACATATACCATTTGGAATAAAAATACCAAATATAAATGAAAGTAGTATAATAGATAAATCTTTGGCAAAAATTGATATAAAGCCAACAATATTAGATTTATTAGATGTAGAGGATAAATTTTCAATAGGTGCTAGCATTTTTTCTAATAAAGATTATTCTTTTATAAAAGGGCTTGGGTTTATTACAAGTAAATATTACTATATGCATGGAAAATATTATGAAAGAGTAAGTGGAGAAGAAATAAAAGCAACAGATGATTTAGAAAAATTACTACAAAAAATGGAAAATGAAATTTATTTGTCAGATACTATTATAAAAAATAATTTAATGCTAGCTTTAACTATTTCAAGGGTATCAAAAGCAAAACGCAGACAAAGGGCAATAAAAGCTTTAGAACAAGTTGGACTTGCAGAGCATATACATAAGAAGCCAAACCAATTATCTGGTGGGCAAATGCAAAGAGTTGCTATAGCAAGAGCTTTAGTAAACGACCCTGATATTGTACTTGCAGATGAACCAACTCGGAGCCTTAGATAGTGAGACTAGTGTTCAAGTTTTTTCGCATAGTAAGGTTTAGTATAAATACAGCTATCAAATAATATATAAATAAAATTGTATTGCACAATCTTTTATTCATAATGTTTAACCTCCTTTTATATGTAGATAATATCATAGATAAAAATTAAAAACAATCATGTTGTATTATAAAATTTTATATGATAAAATAAACAAAAAATAAAATATATTGTCATGTTATGAGGAGAAAATTATGATATATATAATTGGAATAATAATAGTTATAATAATATTTGTGATAATTGGAATATTCAATAATCTTGTAACTTTAAGAAAAAAGGCTGTGCAGTCTCAGAGCGGAATAGATGTGTATTTACAACAAAGGTTTGACCTTATACCAAATTTAGTAGAGGTAACAAAGGGATATGTAAGCCATGAAAGTGAAATTTTAGAAAATGTTGCTAAATTAAGAGCAGAGTATAACATGAATAAAAGTGTTGAAGCGGCAAATGGATTGACAAAACAATATAAATCAATAATGGCTATAATAGAGAATTATCCGGATTTAAAAGCAAGTGAGCAATTTTTAAAGCTACAAAGGACATTAATAAAAGTAGAAAGTCAACTTCAAGCAGCAAGAAGAATTTACAATAATGATGTGACAAGATATAATACTAGAATTAGTACTTTTCCTACTAATTTAGTAGCTAAATTGTTTAAGTTTAAAGAGATGAAGTTGTTTGAGTTAGATGGGGAAGAGGATAGTCCAGATATAGATTTTTAAATTATGGTTTTATAAAAAAATTAAAAAAATACTGTACTTTTTTCAAAATTTAGTGTATAATTTTAATAGATAAATGAATAATATATATTATAAATAATATTATTTATATTGGTCTCACAAGGACCAAACCCGTGTAGACGCAGAGCGTCGCAAAAAGCCATTCAAACGAATGGCTTTTTATTATAGTCTTTTATTTTTCAATTGCCTTATAATTCCTAAAATATCTTTTACACTAAAAAAGTATTTTTCAGCTTTAGTAAGGGAAATGTTATGGTTATGCTTATATACTATTTTATCTATAAAAGTTAGCATATCAGAAACTTGAAACAGTCTTTTCTCTTTATGATCAAATTCAATTCTATGCTCAACATTATTTTTAGTAATTAATAATGTATCTATAATTGCTCCTAATGCTTCTTGGCCATTGTCATAATAAACAACGACTTTTTCAAACTGATTCATATAATCACTGATAGATTCAAAAAATTTATTCATCTCAATGGCCAATTCTCTATTTAATTGAGTTTTACTATTTTTAAATCTTTTATCAATTATGATAGTATGTATTTTTACTTTGACTCTTTTTGAAAAGTAGAATATAGCCCAAAATATATTTTTTCTTTGCTCAAGTTTTAAATATGAATAATCACCTCTCTTGGCAACTAAGTCAGCAAGATGTATCATACCGTCATAATTGGCTTTTTTTAATCTATTATTTAAATATTCTAAATCATTAACTATTGAATCATCACTTTCATGTATTGTAAAAGAAACTCCATATAAATCTGAACTTCCATCTACAAATCCAAAGTCTCCACTTTCGTCAATAAATATGTTTAGTCTTCGTTTTATATTAATCACCTACTTTGTTTCTAATAGTATTAAACAATATTTATATATTGTTTAATGTAATTTTTGATTTTTTTCAATTGAATAGCAACCTTTTTGACTACTTTTGGTAATAAAAATATACTTTCAATTTCAGTTACTTTAGGTATATAAATATTTCTTTTTCTTTAATAAATTTTTAAGTATCAAAATAGGTAGAAAATTTTTGGTAAAAGCAGACTGCTTGAAAGATTTTTTAAGTCATAAAAGAATTATGGCAAAGTAAAAAGAAAGAAGACCTAAATATGCAACATTTAAATCTTCTATAATAAACAGGAAATGCCCTATTCAAATAGTTTGTAAAATTATTATACTACCAAAATAAAAACAGAGCAAGGCATTTCCTCAAAAAATATGAAAAACTGGAGAAGTATTATTTATAAAAGATTAATATAAGAAATTTGTTTAAAAAATTCCTTATTGTAAATAATTACAGTAAGGAGTGTGATTTTTGTGAATTCATATTGGATGGATACTGTAAAAGAAGGAAAGGAATATGAAAAATTAAAAGAGAATATGGAGACTGATATATGTATAATAGGCGGAGGAATTACTGGCATAAGTACGGCTTATAATTTAGCTAGAAAGCAGTTAAAAATTACTGTAATAGAGAAAGGAAAAGTAGGGAGTCAAACAACTGGAAAAAGTACTGCTAAAGTTACAAGTCAACATGGATTATTTTACAAATATTTAAAAGATTCTAAGGGCATAGATTTTGCCAAGTTTTATTATGAAGCAAATGAAGAGGCTATAGAAAATATAAGAAAAATTATAGAAAGAGAGAATATAGGATGTGATTTTGAAAAACAATCTGCATATGTTGTAGCTACTAAGCAAGAGGAAATTCAAAAAATAAATGATGAGGTGGAAGTTGTAAGAGAGTTTGGTGGAAATGCAAGATATGTAGAAAAAGAAGAAATTAGCAAAAAAGTGCCAGAATTAAATCCTCTTGCTGCTATAGAGTTTGAAAATCAAGCTCAGTTTAATTCGTATAAATATGTTACTAAACTTGCGGAAGTATGCGAGAATTTGGGCATAAAAATATATGAAAATACTAAAGCTGTTGATATAAAAAAAGAGGATGATTATTATATTATAGAGATAGAGGAAGGATGCTTAATAAAATGTAAGCATTTAGTAATTACAACTAAATATCCAATAGTAAATGTGCCAGGTTTTTATTTTATGAAAATGTATCAGTCTACAAGCTATGGTATATCTATGCATGTAAAAGAAAAACTTTTTGATGGAGTTTATATAACTTCGTCAAGTCCAAAAATTTCTCTAAGGATGGCAAAAGCGGATGATTATGTTTTAATAGTGGTAGGTTCAGACAATAAGACGGGAGAAAATATAGATTTAACAAATTCATATAAAAATTTAGAAAATATTGCAAAGAAAATGTATCCAGAGGGAAAAGTAGAGAATTATTGGAACACGGAGGATTGTATTACATTAGATAAAATCCCTTATATTGGTAAATATTCTACAATGTGGGAAAATGCTTATGTAGCAACAGGTTTTAATAAATGGGGCATGACTACTTCTAATGTTGCTGCAAATATAATTGCAGATATGATACTAGGAAGAAAAAATAAATATGAAAGTGTTTTTGTATCTACTAGAGTTGAACCTGTAAAGAATAGACAAGAGGTTGGAAATATGCTTAAAGAAACAGTAAATTCACTTGTGATTAAAAAGTTTGTATTACCAGAAAAAGAAAAGCAAAATTTAAAAGAAGGAGAAGGGAAGATAATAGATATTGATGGAGAAAAAGTAGGAGCATACAAAGATAAAGATGGAAAGATATATACTGTTAGTTCAAAATGTGCACATTTGGGGTGTGAACTTATTTGGAATAACTTAGATAAAACTTGGGATTGCCCTTGTCATGGTTCAAGATATGACTATACAGGAAAAATGATATATGGACCTACAGTAAAAGACTTATAAAAAGTATATTTTTAAAATATAAAATCAAACTTAGGATTTATTATTGTAATTAATTTTTCGTTATGGTATAACTAAAATGAAATACTAATATATGTGTTTAAAAGGAGGTAATATTTTTGAAAATTACAAGTATTGATGCTTTGGAAAAAATAGCAAATGATATAAGAAAAGATATTATAGAAGAAGTATATTTAGCACAGTCTGGACACCTAGGAGGTTCACTTTCGTGTGCAGATATTTTAACAGTGTTATATTTTAACCAAATGAATATAAATCCACAAAAGCCAGATGCAGAAGGAAGGGACAGATTTGTATTGTCAAAAGGTCATTGTAGTCCTGCGTTATATGCGACTTTAGCTAGAAAGGGTTATTTTGACAAGGAGTTGTTAAAGACATTTAGAAAAATAGGAAGTAATTTGCAGGGGCATCCAGATATGAATAAGGTTCCAGGTGTAGATATGACAACTGGTTCATTGGGACAAGGGTTATCTTCTGCTGTAGGTATGGCACTTGCTTCTAAAATGGATAGTGCAGGTTGCAGAGTATACTGCTTAATTGGAGATGGAGAGATAGATGAAGGACAAATATGGGAAGCGGCAATGACTGCAAGTAAAAATGAATTAGATAATTTATGTGTTATTTTAGATAACAATGGCTTACAGTTAGAAACAAGTATAGATGAAATAGTTGAGCCATCTAGCATTTCAGATAAATTTATGAGTTTTGGATTTAATGTAATAGAGTGTGACGGACACAATATATCTAGTTTGATTGATGCTTTTAATTCTGCAAGGACTAAAAAAGGTATGCCAACTATAATAATTGCTAAAACTGTAAAAGGAAAAGGCGTTTCTTTTATGGAAAATCAAATAGGTTGGCACGGAAAAGCTCCAAATGAGGAGGAATATAATAGAGCAATAGAAGAGCTAAGCAAGTAAATGCTAAATTCAATAGATGGCTGAGACAAATAATTAAATTTTAAGCTAAAAAATACTAAAAGGAATATGTAAAAAATGAAGTAATATTAAGATGCATAATAGTAAATAAGTGAAGTTGATATTGTATAAAAAATAATAAGTATAAATGTACAATGTGTATAGGAATAGAGGGTTGAGCAACTAGTAAAAAAACAAATAGTTAGCTTAAATTAAAAATAAGGAAAGGAGAGTATGATTATTTAACATATCATACAATGGTGTAGAAATGAGAGAAGAGAAAATAGCAACTCGTCAAAGTTTTGGTGAAGCATTAGAAAAACTTGGCGAAGAAAATAAAAATGTAGTTGTAATAGATGCAGATTTAGCAAAATCAACTAAAACATCGTTATTTGCAAAAAAATTCCCAGATAGATTTATAGATGTGGGAATAGCAGAACAGAACATGATTGGAATAGCTGCTGGGCTTTCAACATTTGGAAAAGTTCCTTTTGTTAGTACGTTTGCAGCATTTGCAACAGGTAGAGTATATGACCAAATAAGATGCAGTGTAGCATATCCAAAATTAAATGTTAAAATTTGCGGAACACATGCAGGAGTAACAGTGGGAGAAGATGGAGCAACTCATCAAATGTTAGAGGATATAAACTTAATGAGAGGACTACCTAATATGACAGTAATTAGTACTTCTGATGATGTACAAACAAAATGGGCAGTTGAAGAAATATCTAAAATAGATGGACCAGTTTATTTAAGATTAGCAAGAATTGCAACACCTGTTATATATGAGGAAAATCAAAAATTCGAAATAGGAAAAGGTGTGCAAATAGGAAATGGTACAGATGCCACAATATTTGCAACAGGAGTTACAGTTTCAGAAGCTCTAAAAGCACAAGAACTGCTAAAAGAAAGAGGTTTTGACGTAAGAGTTGTTGATATACATACAATAAAACCAATAGATAGAGAATTAATAGTAAAATGTGCTAAAGAAACAGATAAAATAATTACAGTAGAGGACCATAGTATAATAGGAGGGCTTGGAACTGCTGTATGCGAAGTATTAGCAGAAGAATACCCAACTAAAGTTATAAGATTGGGAATACCAGACTGTTTTGGAAAATCTGGAAAAGCTACAGATTTAATGAAATACTTTAGAATAGACGCACAAGCAATATGCCAGTTAGTTGTCAATGGGGACGGAGAAAATTGACAACTAAAAGAAATGTCAAAGGTTGTCAAAAATCTCCGTCCCCACTGACAACTTGCCCTTTGACAACAAAAAGGAGTAACGTAAGATGAAACCTGAAAAAATGCAAGAAATTATAGATAAAAAAGCAAATGGATATGAAGATATAAAACCAGAAGGTACTAGTAGTTTTATAAAAGGGCTAGGTGTATTTACAAAGTTAATGACTATTGTAATAATACTGGCTTTTGTTGCAGTTTGTATATATATGATTTACTTACTAATGCCTAGAATACAACTTTTTACAGGTACTGATAAAGATAAGTTTATAAAAGAGTTAGAGAGTAGGTACCATAGAAATTTTGAAATAGTGCAAGATAATACTGTTTCTAGAAGAGGAACAGGTACATATGTGTTAAAAACTACAACAGAGCCTATAATAGAGTTTAATGCAGAAAAAGAAATAGAGGGGAATTATAAAACAGATTTCGAAGAGAACTTAGTTAAGTATTATTATGAGAATCCAAAGTATGAGGAGTTTTTTGAAGGTACTAAAATAGAAATTGGCTATAACGAAAGTGTAATGAATAAGGGGTTCTATTTCTTAACTTGCAAAGTGTTTATAGATATAGATAATTACTCACAAATACCATATGCTACGAAAAAAGCTATGAAAATTATGCAAATATATAGACTGCAAATTTCTAACTTTGGAAATACTCCAAAAATTAGGAAAGACGATTATGTAAGCTCTGTATATTACAATCCAGAAAACTCAGAGGAACAACAAATTTATGAGGAAGAATATGAGTATTACTGGTATTTAAAAACAAATAATATGGATTTAAGTGAAATTCCGACAGAAGATATAGAAAATTTTGAAACACCAAAAGAACTTATGGTTGTTATAGATGGAAAACAGGCAAAAAGTAGAGATACTGTAGGAGGAGAAAAGCAACCATTAAAGGCATTATTTAATAAGCAAACAAGAGAATATAGTGTAAGTTTAGTAGATGTTGTAACAAATACAGAGCAAATAATACTTTTAAATGATAAACTTACAACAGGGTTGAAATTTGACTATAACGGAAAAGCTTATGAAATACAATATAAAGATAATGAAGTGCATGGCAATAAACTTCCAGCTACAATAACTTTAGAACAATTACAAGAAGTTTTGGGAGTAAAAATGGAATATTATTATACAAAGGCAAGTGTAGAAATATGGTTTTAGAAATAAATTAAATAGATTAAATAAGTTAATAAATGTTAAAGTAGGAAATTTATATTTGGAGGGCATTTTACTATGCCTTCTATTTTTTATGTAAAAATAGGTTTTTAGGATAAAGAAATAAGAGCATAATTATTCGTTTAGATAAAATGCACTTAAAAGTATATGAAAACGAAATGAAATTGTGATAAAAATGTAATATAAAAGAAATACAAAATCTCATAATGAGATGATATAATAATATCGCAAATTGAGATAAAAAGAAAAGATTGTTCCTATTTTAAATTTAGTAATTATTAATAAAATAACTTAAATAATCATTATAGTAACTTAAATAGAATTAGCGAAAGTATTTATAAGCATGAGTTTGGGACAATTTTAAATTTACAATAAAACTTATAATTACTAAGCGGGTTACATAAAAAGCAAAAAATGATTAAAAATAAAAAAATGGGAAACAATAACAAAAGAAACAAAATCGGGAGGAATAACATGAAGAAAACATTTTTATTACAAAAAGACAATAGCAAAGCATATTGTAAAAAAACACAAGGTATAACATTAATAGCACTAGTTGTAACAATTGTAGTACTTTTAATACTAGCAAGTGTAACAATAAGTACAATATTTAGTGATAATGGAATAATAAAAAAGGCACAAGAAGCGGCAAATAAAACAAAAGAAGCGGTAGAACAAGAACAAGCAGAGTTAAACCAATTATATAATGATTTAGCAAGTATTATGAATAATACAACAGGAGGAAGTACAGAAGAACCAGAGCCTGAGCCAGAACCAGAACCAGAATTACCAGCAGATGGGAGTTATAGCGAAGACAAAGGAGTGAATACGCCAAATTTAGGAAGTGGAATGACAGCAATAAAATGGAATGGAAGTAGTTGGGTAGAGACAACAGGAAGTGATTCAGACTGGTACGATTATTCAGCAAAGAAATGGGCAAATGCAAAAACAAGTGATGGAAGCATGTGGGTATGGATACCAAGGTTTGCATATAGTATAACAAGCGCAGGATATCATAAGAGCACAGCAACAGAAATAAGCATAGAATTCATGAAAGGAACAAGAAACGAAACAACAAGTGGAAGAACAAGCTTTAATAATGCAAGCGGACAAGGAAACTGGAATATACACCCAGCGTTTAACTATGGACAACCAGTAAGTGGCCTATGGGTAGCGAAATTCGAGGCAAGTCAAAGTAATGGAAAAATAATGGTACAACCAGGAGTAAGTAGCTGGAGAGATATAACAGTAGATAGCATATATACAAAATGTCTACAATATAATAGCACACTAAATAGTCATATGATGAAAAATGACGAGTGGGGAGCAGTAGCATATTTAAGTAGAAGTAAATATGGAAAAAACGAAGAAGTAACAATAAATAGCAATAGTTCATATTATACCGGAGGAGGAAGTGGAAACACATATGTAAATAATGGAGCACAAAGTACAACCGGAAACGTCTGGGGAGTATACGATATGAGCGGAGGAGCATGGGAATATGTAGCAGCATACGTAAATAATGGAAATAGTAGTTTAAACAATGGTTCAAGCTTAGTAAATGGAGACGCAAAAACGAAGAATGTATATACAAAAGCAAGTACAGATAGCTATGAAAATAACTATCAACAAAACAAAGGAGTGTACGGAGACGCAGTGTACGAGACGAGCACGAGTGGCAGTGGAAACACATCGTGGTATAGCGATTACTCTAACTTTCCTAACACGAACATTCCTTTCTTCGTACGCGGGGGCAGTTGCAATGATGGTTCTTATGCTGGCATGTTCTATTTCCATTGGGACGTTGGCTACGGCTACTACTCGTTCCGTCCGGTCTTGGTCGCAAATTAGACGTGACCACAAAATATGCCTCTAAAACGCACATAATGGGTACAAATACCGCCTGAAATAGCGCAATCTATGATGAATCATTCAAAAGTCGGACAAAATGCCTCAAAACGCAAAATACGAGGTCGGGTATTTCACGGGTGCAATACCAAAATATCTCATATAGATGTTCGGTAAACTATATAGTAACCTATAATGATGTATGATATAGATTGGGGGAAAATGGAGATGGCAGAAGAAGAGAATAAAAAGTTTACCTAATATAAAAATTGATAAAGATAGTATTTTATTAAATAAAAATACTATCTTTTTTTTGCATAGCAATACAATTAATAACAATTAAGATACAATTATTTGCTTTACATAAAACTATATGTAACATCACATAAAAATTAAATTTAACCAAATGTAAATTTTCTGTGAATTTTATCTAAAAATATATTGCAAATAATATATTTTATTGTTATTATAATGTTGTAATTTATTATATAATGTCAGAAAGTGACGAGGAGATACTGATGATTGAATTTAGAAACGTTAGTAAAACATACGATACAGGTACAGAAGCAGTTCATAAGGCAAATTTTAACATAGAAAAGGGAGAGTTTGCGTTTTTAGTAGGTACTTCTGGTTCAGGAAAGTCAACATTAATTAAGTTAATTTTAAAAGAGGAAAATCCTACATCAGGAAACATTATAATTAATGGCAAAGATACAACATATTTAAAACCAAAAAGAGTTCCATATTTAAGAAGAAGTATGGGAGTTGTTTTCCAAGACTTTAGACTTTTGCCAGATAAAACTGTTTATGACAATGTTGCTTTTGCGATGTACATTGTTAATGCAACAAAAAGACATATAAGAAGGCAAGTTCCAATGGTTTTGTCACTTGTTGGATTAAGTAACAAAGCAAAAGTTTATCCAAATGAGCTATCTGGTGGAGAGCAACAAAGGGTTGCTTTAGCAAGAGCTTTAGTAAATAACCCATCAATGCTTATTGCAGATGAGCCTACAGGAAACTTAGACCCAGACACAGCATGGGATATTATGACATTACTAGACGACATTAATAAAAGAGGAACAACTGTTGTTGTAGCAACACATGCAAAAGATATAGTAGACAAAATGAAAAAAAGAGTAATACAAATAGAAGATGGCCACATTATTAGGGACGACAAAAAAGGTGGCTATAATAGTGAGGTGTAATTGTGTTAGGATATTTAATAAGTGAAGGATTTAGAAATGTATTCAAAAACAAAAAATCAACAGTTGCATCTTTAGTAATAATGTGTGCAACAATGTTTATATTTGGTATATTCTTTGCAATTGGCGAAAATGTTAATCATATGATTGATGACATAGAAAAACAACAAGGTATGCAAGTATTTATAAAAAATGATGATAGCATAACTCAAGAGCAAAAAACGCAGTTAGGTGAGCAAATAAGAAACTTAGATGGAGTAAATACTGTAGTTTTTAGAACAAAAGATGAAAGTTTAAACCAAATAAAAGATTCAGTATTTAAAGAAAACCCAGAAATGGTTGAGATGTACGAAGGAGATAGAAACCCATTACAGGATTCATATGTAGTAACTCTTACAGACCTAGAAAAAAGTGAGCAAGTAAAAAACGCAATAGAGAAAAACGATATTGTTGACAATGTAGAGATTAGGTCAAATACTATAAATACACTTGTAAAAATTGCAAACGGAATAAATACAGCATCAATTGTAATTCTTGTTTTGTTAGTACTTATCTCAATATTTATTATTACAAATACAATAAAATTAACAGTTCATGCAAGAAGAAAAGAAATATCAATTATGAAATATGTTGGTGCTACAAATGGATTTATTAGATGGCCATTTGTGGTAGAAGGTATTATTATAGGTGTAATATCTGCATTAATTTCTATAGTGTTACTAGGTTTTGCTTATAATGGTACTGCAAATGCGGTATTAAACTTATTGCAAACTACAGCATTGCCATTGGGAATTATATCGTTCTCAGACATGTTTGGATTAGTATTAACAGTTTACTTAAGTTTAGGAATAGGCATAGGTGTTATAGGAAGTATGATATCTATGAGAAAATATTTAGAGGTGTAAAGTTTTATAACTGTTTTGTTGTAATTGAAAAATATTACGTCAAATGATTATTATAAAGTAATTTTGGGAAGAAAAACACCTTAATAGTTCTTAAAAATATGAATAAAAAAACTTTATAAATATTAAAAAAACATTTATAAAAATTAAAGAGAGGGAAACAATATGAAAAGAAAAGTTATTTCAGTTTTTCTAGCAGGAGTAATGCTGTTAGGATTTACAACAACTGTAATGGCAGATAGTTTACAAGACCAAAAAGAGGACTTGCAAGATAAGAAAGATGCGGCAGAAGCAAGACAAGACGAAATACAAGAAGAAAAGTCCACAGCTTTAGATGAAATACAGTCTATAGAGGATTCTATAACAAAATATGAAGTAGAAATAGCAAATTTGGAAGACGAAATATCTTCTTTAGAAACAGATATTAGCAACAAAGAGGAAGAAATAAAACAACTAGAAGAAGACTACAAGGAAAAAGATGAGCAATTACAAGAAAAGCTAGTTTTTACACAAAAATATGGTCAAATTAGTTATTTAGATGTTTTGCTTGGTTCAGATAACTTTATGGATTTTATATCAAATGCACATATTGTTTCTGAGTTGACAGCAGCAGATGAGCAAATGATGGAGGAAATTTCAGCAAGTCAGAAACAAATAGAAAAAGTAAAAAAAGAGTTGGAGTCTGAGAAGGCTGAGTTAGATACTTCTAAAAAATCTGTTGAAGCAAAGCAAAAACAATTATCTGTAAGTAAGCAAGCAAAAGAGGAAAAAGTTGCAGAATTAGATGCAGAAGATAAAGAAGTACAAGCACAATTAGACGAGTATAAAGCAGAGTTAGATGCAATTGATGCTAAAATTAGAGAGCAAGCTCAAAAGGCAGAAGAAGAGGGTATATATACAGGAAACTTCTCTGGTACATTAGGTTGGCCACTATCTTCAAGCTCACCAAATTATAATGCAATAACATCATACTTTGGAGGAAGAGAATCTCCTGTTCCAGGAGCTAGTACAAATCATAGAGGAATAGATATAGGAGTTTCTACAGGAACACCAGTATATGCATCAGCAGATGGATATGTATTAGATGTACAATATACAAATGCTAGAGGATTATTTGTATTAATTAAACATGGAGATAATTTATATACTAGATATCAACATTTAAGTAGTGCCAGTGTTAGTGCAGGACAATATGTATCTAGAGAACAACAAATTGCAAGAAGTGGTAACACAGGTATAGGAAGTGGACCACACTTACACTTTGAGGTGTTAACTCAACCTTATTACGGATACGAGGTAAATCCATTAAATTACACACATTGGTAAAATACATAAATATAATACAAGGAGGAGGCTAAGTAAAATTGAAAAACAAAATACTTTGCACTCTCCTTGCTTTAATTTTAATAATTAGTTATTCTGTTACAGTTATAGCAAGAAGTATAGACATAGCAAGCGAAAATGCAGGTACTTCTATGACAAGCACAAATTCAAATACTACAAATGCAACTACACAGAATAACGAAGGCTCAAACACAGAGCAAAATCAAGCTACAAATACTATAGACAGTTTAAATCAACAAAAAGAAGAAGTCGAAGAAAAAATAAATCAATCTAGTTTACAACTTGAATATGTACAAAACGAAATGTCAAATACTCTACTTCAAATTCAAAAATTGGACGATTCTATAAGAGATTATGAAAATCAAATTAACGAACTAAATAACAAAGTAAACAGTTATGAAGAATCTATAAAATCAATGACAATAGAATTAGAAGAGACAACAAAAGACTATGAGCAAAAGGACGACACAGTAAGAAAAAGACTTGTAGCAATATCTAAAGCAGGAGAGGTATCATATTTAGATGTATTATTAAGGTCTAAAAGTTTACCAGAGTTTTTGTCATCTATTTATTTTATGAGACAAATAACAGAAGTAGATATTAACCTTATGAATGAAGTTGCTCAGAAAAAAGAAGAGATAGAACAATATAAACAAAAAATAGAGAACGAAAATGCTCAAACAAAAGTAATAAAGGCAAAAGCAGAGCAGATGTCACTTGTGCTTAGCAACACAAGAAGCTTGCAACAAGGATATGTTAACAGCCTACAAGAAAATGAGAAAAAGCTTAATGACGAAATAACAGCATACAAAAATGAGCAATTAAGAATAGAAACATTAATAATGCAAATTTCTACAACTCCAAGCATAGATATACAATACACAGGAGGAGCATTAATTTGGCCTGTAGCGGTGTCTGGAACCGTAATAACATCTAATTATGGAATAAGAGAGCACCCAATACAAGGTGTAGTAAAACTACATCAAGGGTTAGACATAGGAGGAGCAGACTATGGAGCACCTATAGTTGCAGCACTAGATGGTGTAGTATCTTATGCAGGAGAATTGGGAAGCTATGGAAACTGCGTTATGATAGACCATGGAAACGGAATTACAACATTGTATGCTCACGGACAAAAAATATTAACAGAAAAAGGCAAACAAGTAAAACAAGGCGACTTAATAATGGAAGTAGGATCAACAGGAAATTCTACAGGTCCACACTGCCACTTCGAAGTAAGAATAAATGGTTATACACAAGACCCACTAAAATATGTTAACCCACCTGGAAATTAGGGACAGGTCAGCTTATGTTTTGAAAAGTGTCCAAAAAACATGAAAGATGTATTTTAAAACATCGGGTGGTGTTCAAAAAAACATTCCAAAAAACAGCTAAGAAATATTTGAAATATAATGTAAAAAAATAGACAAATAAAAAATTTATGATATAATATTAAAGTATTATGTTATAAATTTTTTAAATTGGGGTATCGCCAAGCGGTAAGGCATCGGACTCTGACTCCGACATTTCCTAGGTTCGAATCCTAGTACCCCAACCAACAAAAACACTCCCTATTACAGGGAGTGCTTTTCTATTCTATTATTTATTATTATGTTTCTTTATTTGAATTCCTACTATTGCTAAAACTATAGCTATACTTACGATTACTGCTAATGCTATAAAACTATTATTTCCTGTTTGTGGAATAGGGTCTTGTGCAGTAGTGTTGTCTTCCTTTTGTGGAGGAACTTCTTCTTTTACTCTAACTGTAGGAGAGTCGTCTGATTCAACGTGACCGTCTTCTCCATAAGTGATGTCTACTTTTTCATTTGTAGGTAATATTTCATCAAGAATTTCTTTATTAAAGTCATCTTTTAATGTAAGTTTGTAGCTTAATGTAGCAACTTCGTCTTCGTTTAATACTTCTATTGTCCAAGTAATGCTGTTATCTGATTTGTCTATTTCTGTACTAACATCTCCAATATTAGGTGATGCAACATATTCAAAATTGAAATTGTCTATAATAGTTTGTGGGAAGTAGTCTTTAATTACTACATTTTGTAATTTTGTGTCTGGTGTTGGAATAAGTATATCTACTATAGTATTATTAAGTGTTTCTTCAATTTCTTGGTCTTGTATATAGTAGAATTTTCCAACTGTAGGTTCTTCTGGAGTACCGAATATTTCTTCTGCTAAAGCTTGATATGTTCTTTGTGTAGTTGGTTCGATGTCGTCTCCATTAAGACCAATCATGGCACCTAATATGCTAATTCCGTTATTGTCTAATTCTTGTAATTTTGCTTTAGTATTAGTAGCTACATCTCCTGAATAAGTAGAGAAGTTTCCGTGTGCGTCATTATTAGGAACTCCGTCACTTAATAATACTAAAACTTTTGTATTGTCTTCATCTGTATAATTTTGTTCTGCTATTGTAAGTCCTGCTTCTATGTTGGTTCTTGCACCATTACTTGTTTCTATATTTGCAAGAGCTGTTTTTACTTGAGATTCATCACTTGTTAATCCTTGCTCTAATTTTGCATCTGCTAAAGTTCCTTCTTCGCCGTCTTTACTAGAGAAGCTTACTACACCAATTTTTAAATCTGGATATGCTTTAAGTAATGTTTCTGATAATTTACTAGCAGCTTCTATAACTGCTTCTTTTCTTGTAATTCCTGCTTCTGTTGAGTTTTCAACCATACTGTTTGAATTATCTATTACTAAAAATAATTCAGATGGTTTTGTAACCTCAGATGGAGCAGATGTATTTACTAAGCTTAATTGTAAAGTAATACTTTTTTCTGTTGCGTTAAAATCTGCTACTTTTTTCTCAAATCTTCCTTTGTCTCCTAAATTCATTGTGCAAGATTTATCGCTAACTAATTCAAATACTGTAACTTTTGAACTTCCACCAGTTGTTTGTGTTGTGTTTGAAACGCTTTCGTTTGTAGAAGTAATGTTTACAGCAAATGTATAGCTAGAAATTGTTACTAATAAAATTATTAAAATAATTGTAAATAAAATTTTATTTATTTTTTTCACTTGAAATCTCTCCTTTTCTAATAGTCTAACCAATTTAAATCTATATAATTCTAACATATAAAAAATATTTTTTCAATATTTTAACAAAATTGTAACAAATTTGTGATATAATTATCAAAAAATAAAAAAGGTGGAATTACATGTATCATATATTAAATCAAGTAGACAACCCTGATGATTTAAGAAAACTGAATATTTCAGAAAAGGAAGAACTAGCAAAAGAATTAAGAGAATTAGTAATAGATACTGTATCTAAAACAGGAGGACATCTAGCTTCTAACTTAGGAGTTGTGGAACTTACTATAGCTTTACATAGTGTATTTAATACGCCAAAAGATAAAATAGTATGGGATGTAGGTCATCAAACATATATACATAAAATTTTAACAGGAAGAAAAAGTAAAATAAATACGTTAAGAAGTTTAAATGGTTTAGCAGGTTTTCCAAAAGCAGTTGAATCTGAGTATGATGCCTTTGATACAGGACATAGCAGTACTTCTATTTCGTCAGCACTTGGTATGGCACGAGCAAGGGATATTAAAGGTGATAAAAACAGTGTTATAGCTGTTATTGGTGATGGTGCTTTAACAGGAGGAATGGCTTTTGAGGCATTGAATGATGCAGGTTCAAGTAATACAAACTTAATTGTTATATTAAATGATAATGAGATGAGTATATCTAAAAATGTAGGTGGACTTTCTACATTTTTAACAAGAATAAGAACAAGAAAATCTTATAATAAATCTAACAATTACATAAAAAGACTTACTTTGCGAATTCCTGTTATAGGTAGAAAAATAGTAAAATTAGTAAGAAGAATAAAATATTCTATAAAGCAGTTATTTTTACCAAATATGTTTTTCGAAGATATTGGATTTAAATATTTAGGACCTGTTGATGGACATAATATAGAAAAGCTAGAGCAAATATTAGAGAAAGCTAAAAGTTTGTCAGGACCAATATTAATTCATGTTATAACTAAAAAAGGAAAGGGATACGAACCAGCAGAGCAAAATCCAGATAAGTTTCATGCAACAAGTGCTTTTGAAAAAGAGACAGGGAAAAGCCTAAAAGAAAAGAAAGATGATTATTCTAAAGTCTTTGGAGATGAGCTTGTAAAACTAGCAAAAGAAAATGACAAAATAGTTGCTGTAACTGCTGCTATGAGAGACGGAACAGGATTAACTAACTTCGCTAAGGAGTTTCCAAATAGATTTTTTGATGTAGCCATTGCAGAACAACATGCTTTAACAATGGCAGCTGGGATGGCAAAAGAAGGGTTAGTTCCTGTGGTTTCTATATATTCGTCATTTTACCAAAGGGCTTATGACCAAATAATCCATGATATTTGTACACAAAAGCTTCACGTAGTAATGTGCATAGACAGAGCTGGAATTGTTGGAAATGATGGAGAAACACATCAAGGTATGTTTGACTTAGCCTTTTTAAATATTGTACCAAACATTACAATTATGGCTCCAAAAGACTTCGTGGAATTAAGACAAATGCTAGAATTTGCAGTAAATTACAATGGGCCAATTGCAATACGTTATCCAAGAGGTGGAGAAGAGAAAACAAAATTCATAACTCATGAGAAAATAGAAAAGGGCAAAGCAGAAATTTTAAGAGAAGGTGAAGATGTTTCTATAATTGCAATTGGAAAAATGGTTGCAAAAGCACAAAATGTTGCAGAAATCTTAGAAAAAAATGGAATAGAGGCAGAAGTAATAAATGCAAGATTTTTAAAGCCTTTAGATAAAGAAACGATAGCAAATTCTATAGAGAAGACTAAAAATGTAATTACAATAGAGGATGGAACAATAGAAGGAGGCTTGGGAACTGTTGTAGAAGAACTTATATTAGAAGAAAAATTTACAGATGTTGCATTTAGAAAATTTGGATATCCGGATAGATTTATAAAACATGGAAAGACAGAAGAAATAGAAGATATATTTGGATTAACGGAAAAAAATATAGTAGAATATGTCGAAAAAAGTAGAGAAGAAATTGTTGACAAAGTTGAAACACTAGTCATACAATAGAAAGGTAGGAAATATATGGCAATAATTATTAATGGAAAAGAATTAGCAAAGAAAATAAGATTAAATTTAAAAGAAGAAGTAGCTGAGCTAAATAATAAAAAAATTTATCCAAAGCTTGCTGTAATAATGGTAGGAGAAGATAAAGCATCACAGGTATATGTAAGAAATAAAAGTAAGGCATGTAATGAAGTAGGAATAGAGTTTGAGGAATTTTTACTTCCAGAAAATACAACAATGGAAAATCTTTTAAATTTAATAGATGAACTAAACAATAGAGAAGATATATCTGGAATATTGTTACAAAGTCCTATTCCAAAGCCATTAAATATTAGAGAAGCATTTAACAAAATAGATTATAGAAAAGATGTAGACGGATTTAATCCAGTAAATGTTGGAAAACTTGCTATAGGGGAAAAAGCGTTTATATCATGTACTCCTTACGGTGTTGTAAAGATGCTAGAAGAATATAATATAAACCCAGAGGGGAAAAATGTAGTAATAATAGGCAGAAGCAACATAGTAGGAAAACCTTTGTCACAATGCTTACTTAATAAAAATGCTACAATAACAATTTGCCATTCTAAAACAAAAAATATAAAAGAAATTACTAAAAATGCAGATATATTAATTGCGGCAGTTGGAAAACCACATTTTGTAACAGAAGACATGGTACAGGATAATGCAGTTGTTATAGATGTTGGAATAAATAGAAACGAAGAAGGTAAATTAATAGGAGATGTAGACTTTGAAAATGTAGAAAAAAAGGCATCTTATATTACACCAGTTCCAGGAGGAGTTGGACCTATGACAATTGCCATGCTTATGAATAATGTTGTAGAGGCTGCAAAAATACAAAATGGAATAAAAGTAGAATAAAAACAATTTTATAATAAAAGATTTTATATAAAAAATGTATTTTATAATTAAATAAAATAGGGGGCTTACTTAAGTGAGCTCTTTTTTTGTGAGGAGGAAGAAATTTGCAAATAATAAGAGAAACAGATGAATTTTATCCAGAAAAATTAAGACAGATATATGACAGACCAGCTAAATTATATATAGAAGGAAATGTAAATATATTAAACAGTAAAAGTATAGCAATAATTGGTTCCAGAAATTGTTCAAAATATGGTATGGAAGTTGCATATAAGTTTGGATATGGATTAGCACAAAAAGGAATAACAGTAATTAGTGGACTAGCTAGAGGAATAGATGCTTATTCTCATTGGGGAGTAGTTAAAGCTAATGGAAAAGCAATTGCAGTTCTCGGAAGCGGATTAAATAATATTTATCCAAGAGAAAATGTAAAACTTTATAACGAAATAATAAAAAATGGCGGAGCTGTAATAACAGAATATGAGTCAAATGCAAAGCCAGATAAAATACATTTTCCTGCACGTAATAGAATAATAAGTGCATTATCAGATGGAATTTTAGTTGTAGAGGCAAGAAGAAAAAGTGGCACATTAATTACAGTAGATTTTGGATTAGAACATGGGAAAGATATATTTTGTATACCTGGCAATATAACAAGTGACAACTCGTACAGTACAAATGAGCTTATAAAACAAGGTGCTATACCTGTAACATGTGTAGATGATTTATTATTTTGACATTTTATGTAAATAGTGCTATAATATTGTCGTGAAAATTTTATACAAATTAAGTGAAAAAGTATATCAAGTGACATCATGGATAGAGAGGAGTTTTGTTATGGCTAGCAAAGAGGTGTCTTACAAGAAGGTGCGGAGAAAAAGCAATAAACTTCTAATTGTTGGACTTATTCTAATTTTAGTAATTGGAGTAGTCCTAGTAGGAGTTTTTGAATTCTCCAAAGAGCATTTTGGTAGGACAATAATCCAAGACGTAGACTGTTCGTGGCTTTCTGTAGAAAAGGCAAAGGAGAGGATAGAGGACAACATAGGAGAAACAGAAGTAACATTTACAATAGGAGGCAAGACTTATGTAGCCACTTATGAAGAGCTTGGCGCAGAAGTAAGCAGCGCGAAGTTAGAGACACTGCTCGAGAATCAAAACTTTTTTGGACAAAATGACTTTACACTAGAAAATGGTGTAAGTGTTAGCAAAGAAAAAGTAAAAGACTTTTTAAGCAGCATTTCTGAACTTAAAGAAGAAAGCGTTGTAAAACCTCAAAATGCCTACATTAAGTTTGATGGAAATAACTTTGTAATTGAGAAAGAAGTTATTGGAAATCAAATAAATTATGACAAGGCATATAATATTGTAGCAGAAGCTATAACAGGTGTTGATGAAAATGTAAACATTGATTTAACACCAGCAATGGAGTTACCCCAGATACTCTCGACTGATACTGAACTAATAAGTAATTGCAATGAACTTAATAACATACTTTCCACAGTAATTACCATCAAACTTATGGATGGAAGCGAATATACTTTGGACAAAGATGTTATGAGAAATTGGATTACTTATGACGAAACCGACTTTTCCTTTGAATTAGAAAAGGGTGTTACAAAATTTGTAGAAGAAATTAGCAAAGACGCAAAGGACGTAACCACAGTTCAATTTAAAGGAACAGATGTAGGCTATGTAACAATGCCAGCATTTGAAGAACGTATTCCAAAAGTGATGGAAGATGAAACAGTAGAGTTTATAATAGATAAACTTAAAAACGGCGAAAGCTATACTGGAAAGCCAATTTACGATGAGGACCCTGTTACAGAAAACTTAACTAGCTATGTTGAAATAGACATTACTAGACAACGAGTTTTTATGTATGTTGATGGAAAGTGCATTGTAGATACACCTACTGTTACTGGAAATGTTGGAGCTGGGTATTATACTCCTACAGGAGTGTTTTACCTAAACAACAAGGTCTATGACACAGTTCTACGTGGGACAAACAGTGACGGTAGCAAATATGCTTCTCCTGTGCTTTATTGGATGCCATTTTATAAAGGATTTGGCCTTCATGATGCAAATTGGAGAGACAAATTTGGTGGAGAAATTTACAAGCACAATGGTTCTCATGGATGTGTAAATCTTCCTACAAACGCTGCAAAAACGATATACGACAACATCACTTATGACATGCCAATATTCATTTACAAATCATAAATTAAAAGGGGTGTTAACTTAATTTATAGGCAGGTTCTTATGAGCCTGCCTATTTTTTACATCTCATTTCTGAAAAATTTCTTAAAATACTTTTAATTTTATGTAATATATTATATAATAGGTTTGTTTAAAATACCCTAAGGAGGAAATTTTAAAATGAGTACTGGAAAAAGAAGCAAAGACGACGGAAAAACTAAGATGTATAAAGTCGTAAAGGAGAATCCAAAGAAAAAGAAGAAAACAAAACCAAAGACAAAGGATGATTATGTAAAAGATAGTGAAATAAATAAAAAAGACAAAAAAGGAAAGAAGAAAGGCAAGCATCCTAAACTAAAGAAAGCATTGATTATAATTTTTATAATCTTTATTTTGCTATGCTTAATTGGTGTAGGTATTTTTGCAGGTATATTCTTTAGCGATAAATTAAAACTAACTAAAGACGACTTAATAATAGGACATAACAATTCAATTGTTTATGACAGCGAAGGAAATCAAATATTTGACTTGTCTTCAGGAGATGTAAACAGAAAAATTATTGCATATTCAGAAATGGGACCATATTTGCCAAATGCTTATGTTGCAATAGAAGATAAAAGATTTTACGAGCACTCTGGAATAGATTTAACAAGAACTTTAAGTGCAACAATACAATACATATTAAGAGGAGGACATTCTTCTTATGGTGGAAGTACTATTACACAACAGCTTGCTAAAAACTTAATGAGTGACAAGGATGACACAGGTTTTGCAGGTGTTACAAGAAAGATAAGAGAAATGTCTAGAGCATATCAAATTGAAAAAATGCTTTCAAAACAACAAATATTAGAGCAATATTTGAATATAATTTATGTAGGCGGAACTACAATATGTGGTGTGGAAAATGGAGCTAAGTACTATTTCTCTAAGTCTGCAAAAGATTTAAGTTTAGCAGAAGCTGCATTTATGGCAGGTATAAACCACTCTCCAAACAGTTACAATCCTTTCTGGTATGAAGGTGACGAAGAAGTTACAGAGGCAATAAAAACTAGAACAAAAACTGTTTTAGCAGAGATGAAAGATCAAAATAGAATAAGTGATGACCCAGAAGAGGCAGAAAGACTATACAACGAGGCTGTAGCAGAAGTAGATGCAGGTTTAAAATTTAAAGAAGGATCATTCGATAATGGTACACAAATGTCATACCATACAGCAGCAGCAATTAATGAAATTGCAAATGACTTAGCAGAAGCAAAAGATGTAGATTATGACATGGCAAGAAATATGCTAGCAACAGGTGGATATAAAATATACACAACTCAAGATACAGAAATTCAGGATAGAATGGAAGAAGAATATGCAAAAGATGAGTACATATATTATGCTAGAACAACGGGTGGACCAAAAGAAAATAAAGAACATACACAATCAGGAATGATAATAATAGATAATAAAACAGGTTATGTTGTTGGTTGTATGGGTGGACTTGGAACAGATGTTAATGCAACAGGACAAAATAGAGCAACTCAAGCTATAAGACAAACAGGTTCTGCAATTAAGCCTTTAGCAAATGTTATACCTGGATTAGAAGAAGGCGTTATTACAGCAGCAACAGTTTACGATGACTGTAGAACAGACTTCGGTGGAGGATATACACCTAAAAATGTAGCAAACTATAGAGGACTAACAACAGTAAGAAAAGCTATAGAAGTTTCCTCTAATATTGTAAATATGAAAATTTTATCTAATGTAGGACCATCTACAGCAATAAAATATTTACAAGATATGGGACTTGAACATGTTGATTCAGATTTAGATAATAACTTATCTTTAGCCATAGGTGGAATGACTTATGGAGCATCACCATTAGAAATGGCTGCAGCATATGAGGCAATAGCAAATGGTGGAGAGTATACAGAACCAACATTCTATACAAAAGTAGAAGATAGTAATGGAAATGTTGTATTAGAATCTACACAAGAAACAAGAAGGGTAATGGAAGAAACCACAGCATATATTACAGCAGACATATTAAAAGATGTTGTAACAGGTTCTAGTGGTACTGCATATATGTGTAAGATAAGTGGAATAGATGTTGCAGCTAAAACTGGTACAACAGATAGTAAGATGGACAAATGGTTATGTGGATTTACACCATATTATTCAGCCGCAACTTGGCTTGGATATGATACAAAAGAGGTTGTTAGAAATCCAGATGCTGCACAACAAATTTGGTCAAGAATTATGAAAGATATACATTCAGATTTAAAAGATGCAGAGTTTGAAAAGCCATCTGGAATGACAAGTGCAAAAATTTGCTTACAATCTGGTAAGCTTGCAACAAAAAGTTGTACACAAACATATACAGAAATATTTAAAGCAGGAACAGTTCCAGGATACTGTGATGGACATGATAAAGTAAAAGTATGTAAAGAAACAGGAAAACTTGCTACAGAATATTGTCCTGAAGTAGAAGAAAAATCATTTGCAGTTACACCTGAAAAAGAAGTAAATCCTGCTTGGAAAAACCTTACTGGAACAACATATACAAGACCAACTGAAGAATGTGATAAACATACTGCATCTAATATGATAAAAGTAACAAATGTTGTTGGAAAAACTGAAGCAGCAGCAAGAACTGCTTTAACAGGATTGACCATAAAAGTAACATATAAATCAGATAGTACAAAACAGGAAGGTATAGTTTTAGCACAAAGTGTAAAGGCAAACGAAGTTGTAGCTAAAAATTCTACAATCACTATAACTGTAAATAAAAAGACTACAACACCAGAAACACCTTCAACAGGAGGAGAAGATACAAATACAGAAAAACCATCAGGAGGAGGAAACACAAATACAACTACTCCGTCTGAGCCTTCAACTGGAGGTAATACAGAAAAACCATCAGGAGGAGAAAATACAAATACAGTAGGAAATAATGCCTAACTTAAGAAAGGGGATTTATGAAAGTTAAATTATATAATACTCTAACAAGAAAAGAAGAGGATTTTACTCCATTAGTAGGAAATGAAGTTAGAATATATAGTTGTGGACCAACTGTTTACAGTTATGCCCACATAGGTAATTTTAGGTCATATATATTTATGGACAATTTAAGAAGAGTTTTAAAATATAATGGATATTCTTTAAAGCATGTAATGAATATTACAGATGTTGGACATTTAGAATCAGATGCTGATGAAGGCGAAGACAAAATGGAAAAGGCAGCGAGAAAAGAAAATAAAAATCCATACGAGATTGCAGAATTTTATACAAAAGCATTTTTTAAAGATATGGATAAACTAAATATAGATAGACCTGAAATTATAGCAAAAGCTACTGACCATATTCCGGAAATGCTAGAATATGTAAAAGAAATAATAAAAAATGGTTATGCATATGAAACAAGCAAAGGAATTTATTTTGACATATCTAAATTAGATAAATACCCTGTTTTATCAAATAGAAATTTAGATGACCAAATAGCAGGAGCAAGAGTTGAGGTAGACCCAGAAAAGAGAAATCCTTATGACTTTGCTTTATGGATAAAGGCTCCAGAAAATCATATAATGAAATGGGAAAGCCCTTGGGGACTTTCATATCCAGGATGGCATATAGAATGTACGGCAATGGGAAGAAAGTACTTAGGAGAAGAATTTGATATTCATACTGGTGGAGTTGACCACATACCAACACATCACGAAAACGAAATAGCACAGGCAAAAGGTGCAACAGGCAAAATACATGCTAAAATATGGATGCATGGTGAGTTTTTATTAGTAGATGGCGGAAAAATGTCAAAATCTTTAGGAAATGTTTATACAATATCTGACTTACAAGAAAAAGGTATAGAGCCTTTAGCATATAAATTATTTTGCTATTCTGCACATTATAGAACAAAACTTAACTTTACATTTGATGGGGCTTTGGCTTCTCAAAAGGCTTTAAATAGGTTAAGAGAAGGCTATTTAAAACACTTAAATGGAAACGAAGAAATTGAAGAAAAAAATATTGAAGAATATGAAAATAAGTTTTTGGAAACAATAAATAATGACTTAAATATACCAGCAGCAATAGGAATAATTTGGGATATTGTTAGGAGTGATAAAAAGTCAAAACAATATGCTAAGTTATTAGAAAAGTTTGATGAAGTTTTTGGACTAGATATAAAAAATTCAGAAAAATATTTAAATGAGCAAAAAAATGTAGACCTTCCAGAAGATATAAAAGAACTTGTTGAACAAAGAAAGCAAGCTAGACTTGAAAAGAATTGGGCTTTATCAGATGAAATTAGAAATAAGTTAATAGAAGCAGGATATCAAGTAGAAGATAGTAAAGATGGAATGATTGTTAAGAAAATGTAGAATTGTAATGGAGGGAATTTTCGTGGAAACAGGAGAAAAAATAGGCTTTTTCGAAAGGCTAAAAATATCAATATTTAAGTTTGAAGATTATGCAAGACTTGCTGCACAAAAAATAAGTAAAGCAGTTATATATATGTTAATACTAATGCTAGTATTTGCTTTATGTGTAAGTGCAGCAACAACTTATAAATTTTCTCAAAGTTTAAATGACTTAGCAAATTATATAAGTAATGAAATAGAAACATTACAATTTAAAGACGGAGTTTTAAGCATAGTTCCAACTAATAATAAGGACAAGCCAATTATTATAGAAAATGAAGAATTGCCTGTAGGAAAGCTTATTATAGATACTTCCGACTTAGAACAAGCCAAGATTGATGAATACACAGAGCAAATAAAGCACTATACTAGTGGTATTGTAGTGTTAAAAGATAAAATAATTACTAAAACAGATATGAGTAGTATTACTACCACAATGACTTATAAAGATATTTCACAGCAATATAAAATTGGCGAATTTAATAAAGACAATATTATCTCTATAATAACAGGTGAAGGAAGCATAAAATTGTGTATGTCTTTCTTTGCAATGACTACAATTTACTTGTTTATAGTATATTTCTCTACAGTTTTAATAGATGCAATCTTTTTAGCAATCCTTGCTTATATAACATCTGTTATTGTTAGAGTAAGATTAAAACCTGCTGCTGCCTATAATATTGCTGTATATTCTTTGTCACTTCCAGTTATACTAAATTTAGCATACATTATAGCTAATATTCTTACAGGATTTGTTATAGAGTATTTCCAAGTAGTATATACTGCAATTGCAAGTATATATGTAGTTGCTACTGTATTAATAATTAGAAGCGATGTAATAAAAAAGCAAGCTGAGTTGAATAGAATTATGTCAGAACAAGAAAAAGTAAGACAAGAAATGGAAAGAAAAAAACAAGAAGAAAAGGAAGAGGCTGAAAGAGAAAAAACTAAAAAAGAAGAACAAGAAAAAGAAAAAAAGGAAAAAGAGCAAGAAAAAAAGAAAGATAAAGAAACTAAAAGAGAAAAAGGTAGTGGAAAAAGCGAAGGCGAAGAACCTGCTTAGTAGGTACTTTAATTATATAAATAAAACTTAACTTAGAATAATTTATAAAATTTATATAAATAAATTTTGTAAACAGTAAATTAACAGTAATCGAAAGGATTTGACTAAATGAAGGAAGAAGAAAAGAAAAATAATAAAAAGAAAAATCTGTATTTCTTAATAACTGCAATAGTGCTTGTAATTGTCGCAGTTGCATTAACAATATATGTTGTAACAACTAATAAAAAAGATAACAATACAGAAATTGCATATACAGAGCTTATTAGAGAAATTGGCGATGGTAATGTAGAAAAAGTAGAAATGACAACAGGTAGCACAACAGTTAAAGTTAAATTAAAAGACGAGACAGACGAAAGGTCATGTATTGTTCCAAATACTCAAGCATTTGTTGAACTAATTCAGGGCAAAGTAGAAGATGGAAACAATATAGAGCTTAATCAAAAAAAGCCTAATTTATTTGTAACTATATTTAGTAATTTGTTTACACTATTGCCAACAATACTTCTAGTAATACTATTTGTTATGCTATTTAAGTTACAAGGTTTGGGAGATAAAAGCAAGGTATATGATGCAGAAACTACAAAATCAAAAATAACTTTTGATGATGTTGCAGGATTAGACGAAGAAAAACAAGAAATGATAGAAATTGTAGATTTCTTAAAAAATCCAGATAAGTTTTATGAAATGGGAGCTAAAATTCCAAGAGGAGTACTTCTTTGTGGAAAACCTGGAACAGGTAAAACCTTAATTGCTAAAGCAATTGCAGGAGAAGCAAATGTACCTTTTATTTCTATGAGTGGTTCAGAATTTATAGAAATGTTTGCAGGACTTGGAGCCTCTAGGGTAAGAAAATTATTCGAAAAAGCTAAAAAAATAGCTCCATGTATAGTATTTATTGACGAAATAGATGCAGTAGGTTCTAGAAGAACAAGTGGTAGTGGAGCAGAGTCTGAAAATAATCAAACATTAAATCAGTTATTAGTAGAGATGGATGGATTTGATACAGAAGAAACCATTATAGTGTTAGCAGCAACAAATAGACCAGAAATGCTAGATAAAGCTTTACTTAGACCTGGTAGATTTGACAGACAAATAAATATTGCACTACCGGACTTAAATGGAAGAGAAGCAATACTAAAAATACATGCCAAAGATAAGAAACTAGCAGACGACGTTGACTTAAGAAATATTGCAGAAGATACAGCTGGATTTTCTGGAGCAGAACTTGCAAATATTTTAAATGAAGCTGCAATTATTGCTACAATAAATAAACATGACGCTATAACTAATAAAGATATAGAAGATGCAACAAAGAAAGTAACTATAGGAGTAGAAAAACATAGTAGAGTTGTTTCAGAAAAAGACAAAAAATTAACTGCATATCACGAAGCAGGACATGCAATAGTTAGTAGTCAACTAGAAACACAAAAAGATATTAAGGAAGTTTCTATAATTCCAAGAGGTGTAGCAGGCGGATACACAATGTATAAAACAAACGAAGATAAGTATTATATATCTAAAACAGAAATGGAAGAAAAACTTATCTCTTTATTAGGCGGACGTGCTGCAGAAAAAATTGCATTAAACGATATATCAACTGGTGCAAGCAATGACATAGAAGTTGCCACACAAATAGCAAAAGACATGATAGTAAAATATGGCATGAGTGATGACTTAGGACCAATTTATATAGACACAGAAAAAGACCCATACGAGCTACAGCTATTCGGAGAAAAATTCGGCGATGCAGTTGGTGCAGAAGTAAAAATAATGATAGATAATGCATACGTAAAAGCACAAAAACTTATATTAGACAACATGGATAAGCTAGACAAAGTAGCACAAGCATTAATAGAAAAAGAAATTATATCTGCAGAAGAGTTTCAGCAGCTAATTGGAAATTAGGGACAGGTCCCAACTTCCCGATTTGGGAAATTGGGGACAGGTCAGAAGAAATTGGGACCAGATCTTAATTTCCTGATTTAAGAAATTAAGATACAATCTAATCTTAAATTAAATAAAATCGAAAAATAAAACAAAGAATTACAAAAAAAGAAAAATAATTGTAGGATAAAAAAATATCCAATAGCATGGCGGGTTAAACTATTGCCAAACTATTGGATATCTTTTATATTAAACTATTTTTTTTTATATTAATTTTTAAGATTGAACTATTTTGGAATATTAATCTAATTTGGTAAAATAATCTAAAATTACTAAATAAAATTCGCTAATTAAAATTCTTTTCAGCTAAAACAAACTCTTTTCCATTAAGATAAGTTAAAATCGCGGAATCTGTTTTAAAAGCAAATTTTAATTTATAACTACAAAGTCTTTGCGTTTTAGCTCCAAATTTTTTATTTATTTCGTTTTTACCGTATTTTCCATCACCTATTATAGGGTAACCGATATATGCCAAATGTGCACGTATTTGGTGAGTTTTGCCAGTTAACAGCTCAACATCTAAGACGGAATAATTTTTTCCTTTATTTGTAGATAAAATTGCATATTTGGTTGTAATAGGGACATATCCTTTTTTTGCTACTTCCGAAATATAAACTTGAGATTTTTTATTATCTTTAAATAAATATGCTTGCAATGTTTTGACTCTATCTTTAGGAATTCCATATACCATAGCAAGATAGTGCTTTTCTATTTCGTGATTTTTAAATTTATCTAACAAAATATTTAAAGCTTCTTGATTTTTGGCAAATAAGATTAATCCCGTAGTGTTTCTGTCCAATCTATGGCAAGGCTCTAAGTATTGTAAATTAAGCTGACTTTTTAATAAAGCAGTCAAACTGTTATTTCCGACGACTTCAATTTGTGCGGGTTTGTCTGCTATTATAATATTACTGTCCTCATATATAACATTTATTTCCTTTTGAATGACTGGAGATAAAAATTCATCAGAAATGTATATTTTTACATTATCTCCAGTGTGCAATATAACATTTTCGCTAATTCTTAAATCATTTATTCTAATATCTTTTTTACGAAGGGTTTTATAAAAAAGCGAATTACTTAAGCTAGGAAAACTATATGTTAAAAAAGATTGTAATTTTTTATTATTAAATTTTTCTGGGACTATTAATTCTTTCATAAATACCTCTCTACATGAAAAGGTGCTCCAATGCAGGAGCATCTTTTCTAGCAACTTTTGCAACTTAATGATACTGATGGAGCCGGATTCGTACCGGCAAGCTTGAAATATGACTTAAAGTCAGTAGCCAGCTCTTTTGAGCCGTTCCAGTTCATCTCTTGCCCATGACCCTACAGGAAAGTCTGGAAAATCATAGACATTGATTAGTCCGAGCTTCATGAGTTCGGTCACTCTGGTTTTGTCGTGAGCTTCGATTGCTCTTTCTAAATCATCGAGCCATATTTGCTCACGTCGTTCATCGTCGCGGGCTTCCCAATCTTTCATACTCCGTCCATAGCTCATAAGTTAGCGCCTCCTTTATAATAAAGTTTGCATAAACTTATTATATCATTTATACACAAAATTAGCAACCTTTAAAAACTTATGTAATGTCTTTATATTTCCAAAAATCTTCCACTTTTTTTCTTGACTAAGGAATGCAAGAATGATATACTTTATGTGGAAATTTGGTACAAAAGGAGGAAAAATGTTGGAAGACATTTTTAAGGGAAACGGTAGAGTTATGTTGAAGAAAATGTTATACATAGTTATAGTAATTAATTTATTATCATATATATTTATATTCTTACTTTCTAATATTTCTAAAGCTGCTACGGATGACTTTAGTAAATATCCTGGTTATCAAGAACTTATAGATCAGCTTAAGAAAGAATTTCCTAATAGTGAATTTAGAATGCTTAAAACAGGGTTAGATTGGAACCAAGTTATTAAAAATGAGACAACAGCAGACCATGGTAGAAATTTAACAAATAATAGTGCATCAGAGTGGGTATGTCCTGTGTGCAAAAATAAACAATACGAAAAAGGTTGGTATTGTGCATCTGAGGCAACAGTTGCGTACTACATGGATCCAAGAAATTCTTTAAATACAAATGATGTATTTCAATTCGAATTATTAAATTATAACAGTTCTGTTCAAGATGAAGCAGGAGTTAAATGGATTGTTTCTGATTGTAATTTTTTACAGGGAAAAATAAATTATACTGCAACAGATGGATCTAAAAAAAGCATAAATAAGACGTATACTCAAGTAATTATGGAAGCAGGAAAAAAATATAATGTAAGCCCATATCATTTAGCTTCTAGAATAAGACAAGAACAAGGACCAGGTAATGCTTCAGAAACAGCAACTGGAACAGGAAATGGTTCTTATAACAAAGGTTATAGAGGATATTATAACTACTATAATATTGGTGCAACAGGAGAAAGTACATTAGCTATAATTACAAATGCTTTAGAAAAGGCTAAAAAGGAAGGATGGACAGATCCAGAAAAGGCTATTATAGGTGGTGCAGAGTTTGTAAAAAATGAGTACATTGGATATGGTCAAAATACATTATATTTACAAAAATTTGATGTAGATAATAGTGACGGAGATTTATATTGGCATCAATATATGACAAATGTTTCTGCATCTAAGTCAGAAGGACAAGAAACTAGAAATGCATATAGCAAAATGGGAAAACTAAATAAAAATTCTCATTTTATATTCTTGATACCTGTATTTGAAAATATGCCAACTAAACAATGCGAGCGTCCTGGCTCAAATACAATAGTTACACAAAATGTTGAGATTAACGCAGATAATGTACGTGTGTTAGCAGGCAAAGGAGAGGGAGAAGAGCTTGCAAGACTAAATAAAGGTGACAAAATTTTAAGAATAGAGTTATCTCAAACTTTAGATCCAGATGGCAGATTTATGAGATATTGGGATAAAGTTGTTTTATCAGATGGAAGAAAGGGCTATGTTGTAAGAAATTATCTTACACAAATTGCAGATATAACAAATTGCAATGAAAAGTATGTAGTTACAGCATATACTAATTTTAGAAACGGACCAGGGGTAACAAACACAACTATATTGGAGACTTTAGCTCCAGGACAAGAGCTTACAGTAATAGAAAAAGATAAGTATCCTAATGTTGATGGAGAGAGTTGGTATAGAGTAAAGCTTCCAGATGGAAGACAAGGCTATGTAGGTAATGGATATATAGAAAAGTGGTCAGATTCAAGCGAATATGATCAAGTAAAAGTTGTAAATAACGCAGGCGTAAATGTAAGAGAATCGCCTGGAACAGGTTCTAAAGTTTTAACAACAGCATATAAAGGTGACACAATGACTAGAATGCAGAAAAATGTGTCAAGCAAAGATGGATATATTTGGGATAAAGTAAGCTATAATGGTATTATAGGATATGTAGCAAGAGGCGACAGCAACGAAGATTACATAGTTCCAGTAGATGAAGCTGGAGACAGTGGAGACGAAGGCGAAGATGAAGGAACAGATGAAAATATTCCAAGTAAAAACAGCCAAGTAAAAATGGATGGAACAGAAGTTATCTGTGATGCAGTATCAAATGTAAATACTATAAAAAGTGCGTTTAGTGGTGCTGCTGTAAAGGATAGCAGTGGAAAGCAAATTACAGGAAAAACAAATGTTGGAACAGGTTACACAGTCACAATTAATAAAAAAACATACACTATCGTAAAAAAAGGCGATGTAACAGGAAATGGAATAACTGATTCTGCAGATATACTGGCAATACAAAGACTTTTAATAGGTAAAGGAACTTTAGAGGGCGTATATGGAAAAGCGGCGGATACTACAAATAATAGTAATGTAGATTCTGCAGACATATTAGCAATACAAAGATTTTTGATAGGAAAAGGTAGTATTTCAATATAAATTTGGAGGTATAAAATATGAAATTGAAAAGAAAAATAGAACTAATTTTAGGTATAATCTTATTGTTAATAATGATTTTTTCTGTACGAGTTGAGGCGGCTTCAGTTTCTATAAGTGCAAGTAATACATCAGTTGAAGTAGGAACTACAGTAACAATAAACGTTAATGTAACAGCAGCTTCTTATAATTTGTATGTAGAAGGAGATGGAATATCTCGTACATCATTTGTTGATTTTTCACAAGATGCAGTAAATGAAAATTTTACAGAATCTGTATCATTTACCCCAGAAACTGCAGGGACATATACTATTAACTTAACTGGAACAGTTGTAGATGAAACTCAAACAGAAGGTGATAGTGTAAACAAATCTGTTACAATAACTGTTAAAGAAAAAGAAACATCTGGTGGAGGCTCAAATACAGGTTCTGGTTCAAATCAAGGTTCAAGTTCTGGAAGCTCTGGTTCAGGAAGTAGCTCATCAAGCACACCAAGTTTTACAGAGGTAAATGAAACTGTTTATGCAACAGGAAGTGTAAATGTTAGACAAAGCTGGTCAACAAGTAGTTCTGTAGTAGGTTCACTTTCAGAAGGACAAAGTGTAACAAGAACAGGTAAAGGAAGCAATGGATGGAGCAGAGTAACATTTAATGGTTCTACAGCATATGTTTCATCTCAATATTTAACTACAGAAAAGCCAGAAGATAAGTCTAAAAACAGTGCTTTAAAAGAGTTAACTTTATTACAAGGAACTTTAACACCAGAATTTAGCAAAGATATAACAGAATATACTGTACAAGTTGGTACAGATGTAACAGAGTTACAATTAGATGCAATTCCAGAAGACGAAAAAGCCAAAGTAAAGGTAGATGGAAATACAGATTTAAAAGATGGCGAAAACAAAGTAACTATTACAGTTACAGCAGAAGACGAAAGCACAACTGTATATACATTAACAGTTAACAAAACAGATGAAACTAAAGATGTAGGTCCAGTTTTAAGTAAGTTAGAGATTTCAGGTGCAACTTTAAGCCCAACATTTAGTCCTGAAGTATATTCATATAGTGTAAATGTTCCAATTGGAACAACATCATTAGATATAACAGCAGAGGCAGAAGATGAAGAGACAACTGTAGAAATTACAGGAAATACAGACTTAAAAGAGGGTGAAAATTTAGTTACAATAATGGTAACTAAAGGTGAAGGAGAAGAACAACAAGTTACTACATATCAAATAACAGTTAATGTTGGAGACTTACTTGCAACATCTGGAGAAAATAGTAGCTCAAGTTCAGGACCAAACATATTAGTAATTATATGTGGAATAGCAGCAGCAATTATAGTAATTGCAATAGTTACTTTAATTGTTATAAATCGTAGAAATAAAATGGACTATGAAGATGATGAAGACGAAGATGAGGATTATGCAAATACAACAATGCTTAACCAAAACTTCAATTATGCAGATGAATTAAAAGCGAGAAGAGCAGAAAAAGATGAAGAGAAAAAACAAAGTAGAGAAGACTATTTGAATAGTTATAAAGATATAGCAGACAATAGTACTACAGAAAATTCTAATGAAAATGATGATAACGATGATGATACAACAGATAGAAAGAAAAGAAGAGGTAGACATTTTTAGATTGAAATTTAAAATAGTAGACCAATCCCTATTTTCTATTTTGCAAAAAAGCAGGGATTGGTCTATAAATTTTTATTTGCCAATATAGCTCAGTTGGTAGAGCAACGGATTCGTAACCCGTAGGTCAGCAGTTCGATTCTGCTTATTGGCTCCATAAAAAACAACTTACAAACTATAAGGTTGTAAGTTGTTTTTTTATGTCAAAAATCTCCGTCCCCATTGACAAGTTTAAAACTTAAATAAATTCAATCCAATTTCTTCGTCGTAAAATCTGTCAACGTTGCCATCAATAATATTAATTATCATTTCACAAGTTGCACTTACAATTGCTCTATTCAAATGTCCACCAAAAACTTCTCCTTTGTCGTTTCCGGCACTCATGTGTATATGTGTATAAAATTCATCGTTCATTGTATTAATGGTACCAGTTAGTGAGACAATTTCAAAGTTTCCTTGAAAACTGTTTGAATAGTATTTCTTTTCATCTACTTTATAAACTCCCACTGTAAAGTCATTTGTTGCACCAAGTGCGTTAACATTAGCAAGCTTAATATTTTCTTTTAAAGCAATTTCCTTTATTTTTTCTAAAATTTCTTCGCCTTTATCAATTCTGGCTACAATTGTGTTATTAAATTTTCTATATTCCATTTTAATACCTCCTTTATTCATTAAAAATCTTCGTCCTTGTAACAATTTTGAAAATTGTTAATTCTGCAAGTTGTAAAGATTCTCCGTCCCGACTGACAATAATTTACCTCCTAAAAATGTGTGTCATTTTTTTCCGTTCCGACTGACCATCTAAAAGCTTTTGTTTCGATTGCTCCGTTTTCTTTCTGTGGTTGTCAATTTTCTCCGTCCCCATTGACAACAAGTAACAAATTATCGTTACTAAAGATATAACCATACAAACTTTATGAAGTGTTGTTGCATGATATTCTACATTAATGTGTCCGTTCATTGAGTTGTCCAAACTTATTTGTATAAATCCATTATTTGATTCTGTAACATCTAGTTTTATTTTTTCATCTGAATTTGATTGGGTATATGTTACAACATAACCTTTATAATACAAGTATGGTAATTCTAAAGTTGTATTTTCTTGTACATCTGCAACATCAAAGTCTAAAGTTCCATTTACCTTATTTTCGTTTGTTATTGTAGCATTGCCAGATGTAATAGCGACTTTATTATCTCTATTCATTGTATAGTCAAAGTTGTCAATTGCTTTTTGAGGCCAGTATTCTAAGTAAGACGAATATCTACTTACTTGCCAAGTATAATCTATAACTTCAGGTTCTTCAAAATAAGCATTGTCTTTAACAGGATAGTCTAAGCCTTGAATAAAGTGTAGTGCATAAAATCCAGAGAATACTATAACTGCAACAGAGACAACGACTTTTCCAATAATTTTACTTTTTTCTTGCCATTCATTCATTAAAATGTCTATTAAAAGTGAGAAGTTTATGCCTGCAATAATAGAGAAGAAGAATATTATAAATCCAAGCATTCTCCATGGAAATTGTATCATTTGCAATGGGTCTGGCATAAAGTACCAAGGTGTTACAAATGTTGCCATAACACAAGATACAATTCCTGCAATAAGCATAAATTTGTATGTAGGTAATTCTTTTGCTTTTTTATATACAAAAGGTGTAATTACTAAACCTAGCAATAGAAGTACTCCAATGTTATAAAAACGACCTTCTTGGCTAATTCCTTCAAAGTAAGAGAATATTAATTCTATTGGGTTTAATGCACTATTTTGTACAGATGCATCTGTGTACATTTTTCTAGATACTTCGTATTTTGTGCCAGCCATTTGTTCCATTAAAGGACCATAGAAGAATAATACCGATAAAATTATTACTAATGTTGAAATAATAAAGCTTTTTAATATTTTCTTGTCTTTTAATTTTTTAATGTTGACAAGTACATAGAAAAATCCAACTAAAAATGTAAGCATTGTACTTATATTATGTGACAAAACTAAGCCAATTGTGCCAAATACATATAAGTAAGATTTTTCGGTTTTGCCATCAAATAATAGGTAAACACCTCGTAAAACAATTGGTGTAAATATAAAGCCTGCTAATTCCCCAACTGCAAGTCTTGTATATGCATTAAGCATACGGTAAGGTGCACACATATAAAGTATTGCAGATAGCATTGCAGCAAATTTATTATTTGAAATAGTACGTACTAGTTGGTACATAGTTATTCCAGACAGTACGAAAGTAAGGAATATAAATATTTTCATAGCTGTTACAACATTATTTGTTAAAAATGCAAAAACAACATTAATAACGGTTGAAACAGGTGGATAAAATAAATTCCAAGCAAATCCAAAACCTAAAGAAAAGCGGTCTACTATAAAAGGACTTTTTCCATTAAGTATTTGTTCTATTGTTCCAATAGTTCTAGAAATGTGGAATTCGCCATCATCTCCAGTATGTATTCCTTCTTGGAATAGTGGAATACACATTATTAAAGCTACTCCTATAATTATTAAATAATAAATTATGTTTTTTGATAAAAATTTTTTCATGTATTATACCTTCCTCCCAAAAGTATTTTATATAAAAACTAAAATATAAAATACTACATTTATTTCAAAAAAATTATACACTATAAAAATAGATTATTCAATATGAGAAGTGTATTTAAAAGTGATGAAATATTTTGTATTTAAAATTGAAAAATTATGCCTAAACAATGCACTTAACAATGTAATTAAAATGTAATGTAAATGTAATATAAAAAAAATACACAATCTCACAATGAGATGATATAATAATATCGCAAATCGAAATAAAAAAGAAAAGATTGTTCCTATAATTAAAATAATGATTAAAAAACAAAAAAATGGGAATAATAACAAAAGAAAGAAAGTGTAGGAGGAAGAAAAAATGAAAGCAGAAACAAGAAAGAGAGCAAACTTAATAACTACAAAAGCATTACAAAACTACAATAAGAATAATAAGCGGAATAACACTAATAGCATTAGTGGTAACAATTGTGGTATTACTAATACTAGCAGGAATAACAATAAGCTTAGTATTTAGTGAAAATGGAATAATAGCAAAAGCAAGAGAGGCAGCAGAAAAAACAAATCAAGCAGTAATAAATGAGCAAGCACAAATGAATGAATTGGCAGGCTATATGGAAAATATGTTAAATGGAATTGGTGGAAGCGGAACAACACCAGAGGAGCCAGCAAATGATGGAAACTATAGTGAAACAAAAGGAGTAAACACACCAAAATTAACAGCGGAGATGGAGCCAATAAAATATGATGCAGAAAATAGTAGATGGGTAAAAGCAGAAAGGACATCAAATGATTGGTATAATTATAGTGCAGGAGAATGGGCAAACGTAGTAATAGGAGGAGAATTTGACGGAAGCGGAGTATTAAATGAAAGCGCAGATGGATATAGTATGTTTGTGTGGATACCAAGATATGCATATAGTATAACAAGCGGGTATCATCAAAGCGGACCAAACTCAACATCTGTAACGTCAGAAGATGGAGCAGGAACAATAGACGTAGTATTTTTAAAAGGAACAAGTGATGAAATAGGAAGTAGCGCAGAAGCAGCAGGAAAAAGTATAGTAAGTTATAGTGAAGCAAGTGCGAACGGAGTAAGTACACATAAATTTGAAGAAGGAAAATATGTAGTACATCCAGCATTTGTAGGAGATGCGAGCTTAGGAGGAGGCTATGGAAATAATAGTGGAGCAAGCGATAATGGAATAAGCGGAATATGGGTAGCAAAATTCGAAGCAAGCCAAAATGGAAGTGAAATCCAAGTAAAGCCAGGAGTAAGTAGCTGGATAAGTATAACAGTAGATAGCATATATACAAATTGTTTAAATTATGATAGTACAACATTAGGAAATACAAATTTAAATAGCCATATGATGAAAAATAGCGAATGGGGAGCAGTAGCATATTTAAGTAGAAGCGAATACGGAAGAACCGATGAAGTATGGATAAATAATAGTAGGAGTTATATAACAGGCTCAGCAGGAAATAGTGTGAGTGCAAGTAGTAATACAGGAACAGATACAAATTATAAAAGCGAACAAGGAGTACATGCAAGTACAACAAATAATGTGTATGGAATATATGACATGAGTGGAGGAGCATGGGAATATGTAGCAGCATATGTAGATAATAAAAATCCAAGTTTAACAAGCTACGGAAATAGTCTATATACAAGCACAGATGCAAAGACAAAGAATGTATATACGGCAGGAAACGAAGATACAAGATTATCACACTATAATGCAAATACGAGCAAGTATGGAGATGCAATATATGAGACATCGAGCGGAACGTACAATTCAAGCGGCGATTCTAAACAACAATCGTGGTTCGACGATTACTCTAACTTTCCGTGTTCGAGCTATCCTTTCTTCTCTCGCGGAGGCTATTACAACAATACGTCTAGTGCCGGTCTGTTCTGTTTCTACTACAACGGTGGCGGTGGCTACAGCAACTACTCGTTCCGTCCGGTCTTGGTCGCAATTTAGATGTGACCACGAAATATACCTTTAAAACGCACATAATAGGCACTAATACCGCTTAAATCGGTACAACCTATGATAAATCATTCAAAAATCGGACAAAATACCTTAAAACGAAAAATAAGAGGTCGGGTATTTTGCCGGTGTAGAAATGTAATACCTCATGTAGAGATATAGTAAAATATATAGAAACCTACCAATATACATATGCATGTTGGTAGGTTTTTTCTTTCAAAACTCTACACATTTGGAAAAAATTATGTTATACTAAATAATGTATATTAATTAAGAAGGGAGAATATGGCTACATATAGAAATGCCATGTAAGAAACAAATGGGATTTTTTGATAAGTTAAAACAAGGTTTAAGTAAGACAAAACAATCATTTAATGATAAAGTAAATAATGTGTTTAGCACATTTAGAAAAGTAGATGAAGAATTATTAGAAGAGTTAGAAGAAGCTTTAATAATGTCAGATGTGGGAGTGGAAACATCAACTAAAATAATTAGTAAATTAAGAGATAGAATAAAAAAACAAAATATAAAAGAAGCAGAAGAGGTAAAACAAGCATTAAGAGAAGAAATAAAAAATATTTTTGATGAGGAGGATAATTCATTACATTTAGATACAAAACCATCTGTTATATTAGTTGTTGGAGTAAATGGAGTTGGAAAAACTACTTCAATAGGTAAAATTGCAAATAGACTAAAACAAGATGGTAAAAAAGTTGTAATTGCAGCAGCAGATACATTTAGAGCAGCAGCAGTAGAACAACTTGAAATTTGGGCTAATAGAGCAGGTTGCCCAATAGTAAAAAAAGAAGAGGGAGCAGACCCAGCTTCTGTAGTGTATGATGCTATAAGAAAAACAAAGGAAGAAAATGCAGATGTTTTAATATGTGACACAGCAGGAAGACTTCACAATAAAAAATACTTGATGGATGAGCTTGAAAAAATAAAAAGAGTTATAGATAAAGAACTTCCAGATGCATCAAAAGAAATTTTGCTAGTATTAGATGCTACAACAGGTCAAAATGCAATATTACAAGTTCAAGCTTTTAAAGAAACAGTAGATATTACAGGACTAGTGCTTACTAAATTAGATGGAACAGCAAAAGGTGGAGTTGTAATAGGAATTACAAACGAAAATCACATGCCTGTTAAATTTATAGGTGTGGGAGAGCAAATAGATGACATGGAAGTGTTTAACAGCGAAGATTTTGTTAAAGCAATTATAGAGTAAAAGAAAGGAGTTTTTATGAGTAGTAAAGATTCTAATGCAAATAATCAAGACAAGCAGGATAATGTAAACAATAAAGAAAATGTAAATATGCAAGAGAATATTGGAAAAATTACTAATGAAGAAAAAATACAAGATAATAAAAAAGATAATAAAGCAGCAAACAAAACAATGCAAGCAGAAAAGCCTAAAAAGAAAAAAAGTAGAATGTATCTTGTATTATTGTTTTTATTATTAACTGCACTTGTAATGTATGTAATTTATAGAGGAAATTACTTAGAAATATTAGAGCTAGGAGAAAATTATTTACCAATATTTTGGAGAAATATTGCATATACATCTATTACATTTATTACAAATTTTTTAGTTTTATTTATTCTAATTTACTTTACTAATAGAAAAATAAAAAAAGGCTTACAACCATTTTTTGAAGAAGAAAAAAGAAAAATGCCAAAGATTTTAAACAAGTCCTTAGCATTTGTATTAGCTATTATAGTAAGTGGTTTAACAACATCAGTTTTATTAGATAAAGTAATGTTATGCTTTAACAGTGCAGGTTTTGGAATAAATGACCCAATTATGAATTATGACATTGGGTATTTTGTGTTCCAAAAACCATTTATAGAGTTTATTTTAATATATGCTATGGGAATAGTTGTTGGATTAACTATATATGCAGCACTTTACTACATTATTGCAATAAATCACTATTTTGATGGTGTAAATAGAGAGACATTAAGAAAAAGTCCTTTAATAAAACAAGCTTTAGTTAATTTAAGAGTAATTGCAGTACTTCTTGGAATATCTATTATTATATGGACACAAAATATTGGTACACAAAAATTCATGACTTTAGAACAAGACAGTATGGCATATTCTTTATATGGGGCTGGAGTTGCAGATACTACAATACAATTATGGGGATATAGAATATTAGCAGTAGTATTAATTGTATCTATTTTCATAGCTGTAAAATACATAAATTTAAAACAAACTAAAAAAATATTTTTATCATTAATGGCAGTTCCTATATATATGATAGCAATGTTTTTAGTTTTGTTTGGATTTCAAGTTTTCTTTGTTAATTCAAATGAACTTGACAAGGAGAAGTCTAATATAGCGGCTAATATAGATTACACAAAACAAGCATATAATATAAATGTAGAAGAAGTTAACCTAACGGATGAGGGAACTTTAACAAAATCAGATATAACAAGTAATAGCGATCTTTTAGATAATATTGCTTTAGTAAATAGTGATATAGTATTACAAGATTTAAATGCATTACAAACAAATAAAGGATATTATGCATATAGAAATACTCAAATTGCTCAAAAGACAATAAATGGAGAAAAACAATTAGTATATATTTCTCCAAGAGAAATTGTAAGTAGTGAAGGTACTTACAACAACAAAACTTATGAATATACACATGGTTTCGGTGCAATTGTAACATCTGCGACAGATATAGACGAAAAAGGAAACTTAGTTAATTTACAAAAAGGATTTAATAATGAAGACAATGTATTAGGAATTTCAGAACCAAGAATTTATTTTGGAACTCAAACAAATGATACTGTTGTTACAAATAGTAAAACTAAAAAAGAATTTGACTACCCTATAACAGATAAAGGAAGTACTAAAAATGCAGAAAATACTTATGATGGAGATGCAGGTTTAAAACTAGGATTTTTAGATAGACTAATATTAGCAATAAAAGAAAAAGATTTAAAATTAGCCTTTTCAAGTGATGTTACAGATGAAAGCAAAATATTAATAAATAGAAATATAACAGAGAGAGCTAAAACTTTACTTCCAGACTTAATTTATGATGAAAATCCATATATGATAGTTGATCAAAATGGAAAATTAATATGGGTGTTAGATGCATATACAACTTCAAATAACTATCCATATTCACAAAAAACAACAATAGAAACATCAGACGGAAGAAGAGAAGTAAACTATATAAGAAACTCTGTAAAAGTGTTAATAGATGCTTATGATGGAACTATTAAATTTTATATTACAGACAAAACTGACCCAATAGCAATGGCATACTACAATTTGTATAATGAATTATTTGTAGATAAAGATACACAAATACCAGAATATATAAGTAACCAATTTATATATCCAAAATTTTTATATAAAATACAAGCAGAATTAATTACAAGATACCATGATGTACAACCAGATGTATTATATAGAAATGACGATGTTTGGAGTATTGCAACAAATAATATTAGCAAAGTATCTACTAAGACAGGTACAGAAATTGAGCCATATTATACAATGGTCCAAACGGTAGAAGCATCAGAGCCAGAACTTGGATTAGTTATACCATATACACCATATAATAAACAAAATATGTTAGCATATATGGTAGGAACATATGAAAATGGGGAACTACAATTAAAAATATATAAATACCCATCAGATAGTAATGTTTTAGGACCAATGCAATTAAACACTCAATTAGAACAAGACGAAAGAATTGCAAGTGAGTTAGAAAGCTTAAATACTACAGGAACTAAAATAACGAAATATTTAATTGCTATTCCAATAGATAATAAAATATTGTATATAGAGCCAATATATCAACAATACATAAACGAAGAAGACTCTGTACCTACTTTAAAAAGAGTAATTGCAGCATCTGGAAATAAAGTAGCAATTGGAAATACTTTAGAAGAAGCCTTAACAAACCTAGTCTCACAATATGCAGTAGATATAGAAGTAGAAAATACAGACAATATAGATGACTTAATAGATGCAATAATAAGAGCAAATGACAACTTAAAAGATTCTAGCCAGAATGGTGATTGGACCATGATGGGAAAAGACATGGATAAATTGCAGACATTAATAGACCAATTAAACGAATTGGTAGAAGAGCAAAAACAAGAAGAACAAGAAAATGGAGAAAATAATACTATTAATGACTTAGATAACAATTTATATAATGGCATTAGTGTAGATAGCATAAACTCTATAATAGAAGGAAGCAATATTATAGAATAATAGATAATATAAATATCTACAGAAATAATTTAATAGAACAGGTTGTATATTTACGCAACCTGTTTTTACTTTAATATGTAAAAAATGTATAGAAATAAAATTTATAAATATAAAATTATTAAAAAATGTTTTTAGTATAATTTTATAAAAAAAATCCACTCTAATATTGGGTGGATTTTAATGTTTAAAAGAAACAAAGTCGAAAAACTTTTGTTAGAAAATATAGATAAACTAAACAAATCATTGCAAAGAAATAATTTCTTAGACTTGGTAGAACTTTTAGGAGATAGAAAGAAGCTTTTTATAAGAAATTTTACTAGTGGTATATTTAAAGGAATTGGAATAGGCATAGGTGTTACACTAATAACAGCTATTTTATTAATATTACTACAAAAAATTGTTGCACTAAATATTCCTGTAATAGGTGAATTTATAGCAGATATTGTAGACATTGTACAAAGCAGTAGATAAATTTTAAAAGATTATTTATTAAAAATAAATATTGTTAAATAAATATTAAAGTAAATATATTTAAGCAGTAAAAAGGGATGTTTTGTAGTTAAACAAGGTCTTTAAATTTGTGAATACAAATTTAAAGTAGCCGTGCGTCCGCAGTTTAACGAAAGAACATCCCTTTTACTGCTTGTTATACATATTATAAATTTAGTCAAAAATTTTTTAATCTTTAAGCTCTACTACAGTAACACCTAAGTCACCTTCTCCATAAGCACCAATTCTATAACTTTTAACATAGTGATTAGTTTTTAAATAGTTATGGATTCCATGCATTAATTTTCCGGTACCTTTTCCATGGACGATGCGCACAGATGGTATTCCAGATAATACGCAGTTGTCTAAGTATTTATCTATTATTTGAGTTGCTTCTTCAACAGTTAAGCCAATTACATTTATTTCGGTAGTAGCATGTTTTGCTTTAAAGTCGTCTGCTTTTTTAAAACTTACCTTGGAGTTTTTTAAATTATTTTCTAATACATTTTTTGAGCTATGTTTATTTTTAATAATATTATTACCTAAGCTATTATTAGTGATTCCTGAGGCTGAATTAGTAGGGTCACTATTCTCAAAAATTTGTAAGTTATTTACTTTTATATTCATCTTAGCATTTCCTATTTGTACTAAAACTTCGCCAGAGCGATTAGGCAAGCTTTCTACAATTCCTTCTTTTTGAAGCGGAATTATAAAGACATGCATGCCAATTTTTACTTTTTCAGGCAATAAAGTTTTGTTATTAATGTTATCTTGAGAGTTATTTCCAGATGAAGAATTATCGTTAAATGAATAAGAATTTTCTAATTTGTTGTTTAGTTTATTTCTTAAAGCATTGGCTTCTTTTAGGTTTACGTCTTTATTGTCTAGCATTTTATTTAATTCTTTTATTATTTCGTTAGCTTCTTCTTTAGCAGAAAGGATAATGTTTCTAGCTTTTAGTTTAGCATCTTCAACTAGTTTGGAATGGTCATAATCTAATTTATTTTTTTCATTTTCAAGAGATTTTCTTAAGTCTTGTACTTGTTTTAAGTTTTTATCTATTTCAATTTTTTCATTTTCTATTTGCAATTTATTGTCATATATATTTTTAAGCAAATCTTCAATGTGCACAGTAGTTTTACTTATATTGCTTTCTGCATCTTTTAATATTTCATCTTTTAGCCCAAGTTTTTTACTAATTGCAAAGGCATTACTTTTGCCAGGTATTCCAATAAGTAATTTATATGTAGGTTTTAAGTTGGCTACATCAAAGTCACAACTTGCGTTTTTAAATCCTGGTGTTACTAAAGCATAGTTTTTTAGCTCTGGATAGTGGGTTGTTGCCAATATTATAGAACCTTTATTGTACAAATAATTTAAAGTACTTATAGCTAAGCTAGCTCCTTCTATAGGGTCTGTACCAGAGCCAAGCTCATCTAATAAAACTAAACTATTATTGTCAGCTAAATTGGTTATATTTATTATGGTTGTCATGTGTGAAGAAAATGTACTTAAAGATGCTTGAATACTTTGCTCGTCACCAATATCTATAAAGATATTACTAAAAACACATATACTTGTCCCAGAAGCACTTAATGGATAAATTCCTGAATATGCCATTAAAAGATTTAGTCCGACTGTTTTTAAAGTGGCTGTTTTACCACCTGTATTGGGTCCTGTTATAACTAAACAAGAAAAGTCTTTGCCAATTTCAACATCAATTGGGACTACAGCTTTTTTATCTATTAATGGATGTCTTACTTTAACAAACTTAATGTATTTTTCTGTATTTAGTATAGGTTCGCTACCTTCTGTTTCAGAAGAGTAAGAGGCTTTAGCAAATATTAAATCTAAATTACCAATTGTGTCTATATTGCTTGCTAGGTTATCAATAATTGGAAAAAGAGAAACAGTTAATTCTTTTAAAATATTATTAATTTCTTTTTCTTCATCAATTTTTATATTTTGAATTTCATTGTTCATTTCAAAAGTAGAAATTGGCTCTATATAAAGAGTAGATCCACTTGCAGATATGTCGTGTACTAAACCTTTAATTTCATTTCTATATTCTTCTTTTACAGGCACAACATATCTGCCATCTCTAATGGTAATAATAGAGTCCATCATAAATTTAGATTTAGAATGTACTAATTCTAATAATTTATCTTTTAAGCGTTGCTCTAATACATATCTTTTTTTTCTTAAACTACTTAAAGTAGGAGAGGCATTGTCTGCAATTGTATTTTCATCTATTATTTTGTTAGTAATGTTTGTAACAATATTGTTATTAACATATAAAGATGAAAACATATCTTCTAATAATGGAAAAGATTTGTTGCCATTGGAAGTATTGGAACTGAAATACTCTTTCAACTCACAAGAAAGCATTAGAATTTTTGATATATCTAATAAAGCTTTACAAGATAAATTTATACCGCTTTTTATAATTTTAAAATATTGCTCTATTTCATTAATTTCACATAATGGTATATTTCCGAAAGCTATTTTCATATTTATAGCTTCTGTAGTTAAATTTAATAATTTTTTAACTTCTTCAAAAGAAAATGATGGTGTCATTTCAAAAAGTTTTTTCTTACCAATATAAGTTTTACAATACTTTTCTAAAGAATTTATAATTTTGTTATATTCTAGCTGTAATAATTCTTTGCTTGCATTATAAGATTCTTTGATATTTGTATTTAAAATAGTATTCTCTGTAGTATTCATAAATTTTAGTCCTTTCAAATTAATTCCATATTATTATAGCATAAAAATTAACTTTTAAAAAGAAAAATAGGATAGCATAAGTGCAATATTACAGAAATATTACAAGCATATTATTTTTCTGTTACAGAGACAAAAATTATGTTGCTTTTATAATTTTTTTGTTGTAAAATTAATTTATAAAGTTGTATATTGTCAAATTTAAGGAGGAATATAAAATGGCAAAGAACCCAATGCAAAGAAGAGCAAATACTTCATTTATTTTAGGAATTTTAATTACATTACTATTAACAGGTATTGTAATTGTTTTTTTGGTAATGCAGTTATTAAAATCTAAGGAAACTATACAAACATATGAGGCTAATAAAGTAGAAGTTTTAGCCTTAAATACAAGAGTAAATTCAGGACAAACTATAACAGAGGACATGATAGACTATATTGAGGTAGACAAAAATACAGTACCTGAAAATGCTTTTAATGATATGGATATATTAACTAACTACTCATTAGAAGATGCAAATGGTAATCCAATTAGAACCAATGAGTTTGGAGATCTTTATGTTTCAATAGCTCAAGCTAATTCAGCAGGACAAACTACAAATACTGTATATGTAATTACTACAGAAGATGGAGAAAAATATTATAGATATGCTAATCCAGAAACTGCATATAGTGCTTCACAAGTAAAGCAAACATCTACTGGTTATGCTGTAACAACTGCTAATGGAGATGTTCCAGTAACAGAAATAGACGGAATGTATTATGCTCAACATCAAGAAGGACAAAATGAAGAAAAGGTAGAATATCCATTATCTCAAGTTCCTATTGTAGCAAAAGTTACTATGGCTCCAAATACAGTTTTAACAAATACTTTAGTTGCAAAATCTACAGAAAGAGTAACAGCAGACTTAAGAAGACAAGAATATAGCGTAATATTAATAACTTCACAAATTGCAACGGGTGATTATATAGATATAAGACTAAGAATGCCAGATGGAACAGACTACATAGTTGCATCTCATAAAGAAGTTGAAATACCAGTTATAGGAGAGATGGACTCACCAAATACTATTTCTATACAAGTTACAGAAGATGAGATTGTAACAATAAGCAATGCTATAGTAGAGTCATATATGATGCCAGGTTCTATGTTATATGCTACTAGATATGTAGAACCAGGACTACAAGAGGAAGCAACACCAACATATTTACCATCACAAAAAGTTAAAACTTTAATAGATCAAAACCCAAATGTTACAGAAGTTGCTAAGAGAGAATTAAATAACAGATATACAAACGGAACAAACAGAAATAACATTAATGATGTATTAAATCAACATGCAGAAGATGCAGCAGATAATGTAACAGACAGAACAGAGGAAGAAATTACATTAATTCAAGATGAAAGACAACAATACCTAGATTCTTTAGCAGGATAATTTAAAGGAGGAAATTATGAGGAAAATAGGGTTTATAGGAGCCTATGATAAAACAGACTTAATTCTATATTTAGCTAGAATATTATCAGCTTCTGGCAAAAAAATACTTTTTATAGATTCTACAATAACTCAAAAAGCTAAATATGTAGTACCAGAAATAAGCCCTGTTAAATCATATGTTACAAATTTTGAAAATATAGATGTGGCAGTAGGTTTTGAGGATTACTTTGGTATAAAAGAATATTTAGGAATGCCACCACATGCAGACTTAGGATATGACTATGCATTCCTAGATATAGATGATGCTCAAAAGTTAGAGAACTTTCAAATAGACCCAAATGATGTAAACTATTTTGTTACTTCATTTGACTTATACTCATTAAAAAGAGGATTAGAAGTTTTAAGTAATTTAAAAGATAAACTAAAATTAACAAAAGTGTTGTTTACAAGGGAAGCATTACAAGAAGAAGATGACTATTTAAACTTCTTATCTATGGGGTATAAAATAGAATGGTCTGATGACATAGTTTACTTCCCATTAGAAGTAGGGGACCAAAGTGTAACTATTGAGAACCAAAGAGCTTCAAGGATAAAATATAAAAAATTAAGTCTACAATATAGAGACAATTTATTATATATGTTAGAACAAATTGTAGGAGACAAAGAGTATTCTACAGTAAAAAAAGTATATAAACAATTAGAAAGAGGATTTTAATATGGCTATTGTAACATTTTATCGCAGAGGCAAAAAAGAAACAGGACAAACTTTATCACTAGCTGCTATAGCTACAAATATGGCTATAGAACATAATTACAAAATACTTATAGTAGATACTGCATTTCAATACAAAATTTTGGAAGAATGCTTTTGGCCTATTCAAAAAGAGGCTCCGGTTATTAACCCTAATGAGAAAGGTGCAAATGAAGCTATTGAGTCTGGAATAGAAGGATTAACTAAGGTTATTTCAAGTAATAAAACTACCCCAGAAATAGTTAGGAATTATTGCAAAACTATTTTAAGAGAAAGATTGGACTTCCTTCAAGCACCATTAACAACAGAGTATAAAGATTATGCTGATGTAGCACCAAAATATATAGATGTTTTAAATGCTGCAAATAGGTATTATGATTATATTTTTGTTGACTTATATAAAGATTTACCAAATGATGTTAAAGAAGGTATTTTACAAATTTCTGACATAATTGTATATAACATATTACAGAATTTTGACAGTATAAATGACTTTTTAGATTTAAGGTCAAGTAATGACTTCTTTAAAAGAAGAAATGTTATGATTTTACTAGGAAGATGTGACTTGGATTCAAAATATAATGCTAAAAATGTTACGAGATATTTAAAAGAAAGAAATCAAGTTTCTTGTGTACCATATAATACATTATTTTTTGAAGCTTGTTCAGAAAACAAGTTAATAGAGTTTTTGCTAAAATTTAGAAAACTAACAGACGATCTTGACAGAAATGCAGTTTTTATGAAAACAATAGAACAGACTGTTATAGCAATAATAGATAAATTACACGAAGTACAAATGAGAGCATAGCCTTTTAGGAAGGAGACTTAAAAGATGGTTAACATACTTTTAATTATTATAATTCTTTTAGTTGCGGCTTTTCTAATTATAAGATTTATTAATAAAAGAAAAAATGAACAAGTAGAAGAAGAAGTACAAGTAGATGATAAAACTTATACATTAGAAAAAATGACTGCTTTTATTAAGAAGAGATTGGACGAAATTACAAAGGTAAACTTGTATGATATTGGTCTTTCAGAAGAAGAATTAAAAAGAAGAAAAAATAAAAAATATGAATTGAAAAAAGCTTTAAAAGGTTGTACATATGGAGATGTTAACGATAAAAAATACGTTAAAGAGTTAATTTTCGATTTGTTATATAAAGAATATGGGGTAGATGAGACAAATGTTTCAAAAGCTATTCCTTTTGACGTGCCATCTTTGTTAACTTCTCAAGATAAATTTGAAATAATTTTGTATATGTACAAAAATGAGTTTGGTTATGAGGCAATGGCAAAAATTATAGAGAAGTATAAGCTGGATGACTTAAAATATGTTGCTGGCGAAACTAAACCATCATATGTTATTACACCAGAAGAAATAGACGATATATACGAAAAAGAAAACTTTGTATTAACATTTACAGATAAATTAAATATAGTAGTTCAAAGAATATACCAACATTATAAAGGATACAGTAGTATAGACGAAATAAGAGATATGAACATAGATGGTATCTCAGGTGGTGTATCTGGACTTCCAGAATCATTTATGAGCCAAGTTGCACAAACAGATGGAGATTATTTAAGCCAAATTGTAGAGCATAAAGTTCCACGTGCTTGTGATAGTATTTGGATAATGTTCCATGGTAAATCAATACGTTTAGCATTTTTATCATTTGGAACAGAAGCAGAATTAAAGAGAGTATGTCAAAATATTTATAAATATAATAACCCAGGTCAGTTATCTGATACAAACGGTTATAAAATTAACGAAATGAAGGATGGTTCTCGTGTCGTTGTTGTTAGACCAAGTATGTCTGAAACATGGGCATTCTTCGTAAGAAAGTTCGACGTAAAACGTGCTACTTTAGAACAAATAGTACTTTTCCCAGGAAAAGAAGAAGCTATAGATTTACTAAAATTCTTAGTAAAAGGTGCAAGAATTGTTTCTCTAACAGGAGAGCAAGGATGCCGGAAAGACAACAATGCTTATGGCTATGATTGAAAATATATATGAAACTATGAACCTTCGTATTACAGAAACTGCCTTCGAGCTTCACTTAAGAAAGATTTATCCAACAAGAAATATTCTTTCAATGCGTGAGACAGAAACCGTTTCAGGTCAAGAGTGTTTGGACGTTCAAAAGAAGACAGATGGTTCTGTTAACATCATCGGTGAGGTTGCAACAGACCCCGTAGCATCTTGGATGATTCAATCTGCACAGGTTGCATCTAAGTTTACATTATTTACTCACCATGCTAAAACATTCCCAGACTTAGTTACAGCTTTACGTAACTCAATGTTAAGAGCAGGTGTTTTCAAAAACGAAAAAACAGCAGAAGAGCAAGTTGTACAAGTTTTAAACTTTGACATTCACTTAGTTAAGGACTTTAGAGGTAGAAGATATATAGAAAGAGTGACAGAGTGTATACCAGTAGAAGAGAAAAACGAGTACACATATGACCACAGAAAAGAGAAAACTCTAGAAGGCAAATTAGATAAATTTATGGATAACTCAACTATATTCTATAGCAAGACTACAAATAGAGAGTTATATCAATATAGAAATATTATGGAATATCATGATGGAAAATATGTTTTAACAAATCCAATTTCTGATAAAAACATAAGAGAAATGAGAATTAACATGGACGATGCAGACGTTGCAGACTTTGACAATTTCTTAGAGAGAAATTGGGGAATAAAACCACCTAAATTAGATGACTATGACGTTGAAAATAATAACGAAGAAACAGAAACTAAAAAAAGAGGTAGAAAGCCAAAAACAACATTAGCAGAAGAAAATTAATTAACAGGGAGGTGAGCATCACAATATGTCTAATCAAATGTTAATGTACATGATGATAGGAATAGGGGTACTTTTTGCAATAATAGTAATAGCATATATTTTGATTAGTAAAAAGTTAAATAGTTCTGAAACACGTGAGATACAAAAATTAAGACAAGGTACTCAAGCAAAAAAGTTTTCAGCAGAAGTTTTGTACCAAAAGCTATATGTATTTTATAGAAAAGTACCATTTATAAAAAGATATTTATTAAAAATAAGAAGAAAACTTGAAATTATAAATATAGATGATGAGTACTTAACTAGAAGACAAGCTGCTCAAATCCTATCTAGAACATTTTTAATATTAATACCATTAACTATAGTTATTGTAGTAATAACTCATCAAAATACTCTACTTATGAGTATATTACTTATATTTGAATTATTTATGATAGACAGCTTTATCGATGGTAGCGTTGATAAAATAGATAATAAACTTTTAAGACAACAAATAGATTTCTTCTCAGAAATAAGACATGCTTATCACGAGACAAACATGGTTGAGGAGGCAATTTATCAGGTTGCACAAGATGATGAACATCCAGAAATGTCTAGACAGGCAGAAAAAATATATGAAGTATTAATTTCAAATGACCCAGAGTCAGAACTAGAAAGATATTATGATGTTGCACCAAATAGTTACTTAAAAGAATTTGCCGGAGTATCATATCTTACAAAAGAGTTTGGTGATAGAAAAGTAGAAGGTGCATCATTATACTTAAAAAACTTAAATAATATTACTCAGGAGATGCAACTTGAAATATTAAAAAGAGATAAGCTTGACTATACATTCCAAAGTTTGTCACTTATTTCTATTGTACCTATGCTAGCACTAGAGCCAATAAAGAATTGGTCTATGTCACAATTTAGCTTTACACAAAGTTTTTATGCTGGTAAAAATGGTATGCTTGTACAAATTTTGGTTTTAGTTATTACATTTGTATGTTATATATTAACAAGAAAATTAAAAGATAATGGGTCTACTGCTCAAAATACAAAAAATACAGAAAACCCATGGCAAGAGAAATTATATAAAATAAAACCAATTAAAAAATTTGTGGATTTATTTATACCAAAAGAAGGTACTAAAGAATATAGAAAAATTAGAAAAGACATGAAAGACTCAGCAACTAAGGATAAAATACAATGGATTTATATTAACAGAATTGTTTTATGTGTTGTAACTTTTGTTGTATCTCTAGTACTTATTATGCAACTACATCAAATTACAATAAAAAATGTATATACAGACCCAACAGTAGATTATAATATTATTGGACAAATGAGTGAGAAAGATACAAAAAATGCAATGGAACTTACTGAGTCTGATAATGATTACTTGTACAAATATAGAGGAGACACCACAATTGACGAAGACAAAATACAAGAAGACATGAAAAAAGGAAGAATAAACGAAGATTACATAGCTAGTACAGACGCAGAAATAGAAACTGCTGCAGAAAGAGTTTATGGAAAGTTACAACAAGTTAACAGTGAAAATTTAAAATGGTTTGAAGTGTTAATTGCAATGGTTTTAGCAATTGTTGCGTACATGGGACCAATATGGATGTTAAAATTCCAAGCAAAGATGAGACAGTTAGAGATGGAAGACGAAGTAATGCAATTCCAGACAATTATATTAATGCTTATGAGAATTGAGAGAGTTAACGTTGAGATGATTCTAGAATGGTTAGAAAGATATGCTAATATATTTAAAGAACCAATTAGTAAGTGTGTTAATAACTACGAAAGTGGTCCTTGGGAAGCCCTAGAGGAATTAAAAGATGATATATCTTTTCCACAACTTATAATATTAGTAGAAAGTTTACAAGCGGCAGTTGAAAAAATACCTATTTCAGATGCTTTTGATGAGCTAGATACAGAAAGAGATTACTACCAAGCAAAGAGAAAAGAATCAAATGATAGATTAATTAGTAGAAAAGGTATGATAGGAAAAGCAATAGGTTTTGCACCAATGGTTATACTATTTGTTGGATACTTAATTATTCCATTGGTATTTATAGGATTAACAAGTATGACAAGCTCATTTGATAGTATGACTTCAACTACATTATAAGTCTAAGTAGCACATAAAAATTTAAAAATATTATATGAAAATTAAACAAATAAAAGTATATATAAAAGGAGGTTAAACATGGAAAATGCATCAAGAGCATTAATAATAGCAGGAAGCGTATTAATTTCATTATTAGTTATTGCAGCATTGGTATTCATGTTTAACCAAGTCTCTGACTTGAGACAAACACAAGAAGATGCTAGTATGGAAGATAAATTACAAAGTTTTTATGCGAATTTAGATACATATATAGATGGAAACAAAAGAGGAAATGACATATTATCATTAGCTAATTTAATAGATGACTTTAATGAAAGACGTGCTGGACAAAATGAATATAAATATGGAAATGAGGGATATGACCCAATTACATTAAATGTACATTATGATGTGAGTACAGTAGACTGGAAGACTACAGTATTTTTCAAAGGACATGATGATGGTTGGTTCTATTCAGCAAAAGAACTAACCAAAGCTAAGCAAGACATTGACAATGCAGTTGATAAAAAAGGAAAAGAAAAAATTGAGGGAATAGATGACTATACAGTGCAACAACTTGCTAGTATGAGATATCAAGAACTGATGGTGCTTACAACTAAAGACAATGGAGAAGTAGATTATGAACTATTAGATACAATACAAAAAGTAGCAGAAGAGTATAATATCTTAGTGGCAGAGCAGAAAGATGTAAAAAACACAATAAGATTTGAGGAGCCACAAGTAACCTATGACGATGTAAGTGGAAGAGTTACGAAACTTGTGTATGAACAAAAATAGGAGGTAAGATACATGGAAAATGCATCAAAAGCATTAATAATGGCAGCCGGCGTTTTACTTGGTGTAATGATAATTTCATTTGCTGTGTATCTATTCTCAACATTTGGAAGTTATAGTAATGATGTTTATTTACAAATGGAAGCAAGAAGGATGGATTCTTTTAATAGCCAATTTACTAAATACTATGGAACAGAGCAAAGGGAAAATCCATACGATATTAATTCAGATAAATACTATAATGGTCCAATTTTGTGTACAGTACAAGATGTTGTAACAATAGCAAAACTAGCAAGAGATAGCAATGCAAAATATGGAGTTTACGAAGATGACCCTAATTATGTTAGTACAAACCCTAATGACATGTATGTAACAGTCAATTTACTTAGCCTAAAAAACAAAGGGTATAATATAGAAAATTGGACAGAAAACAAATTTACAGATTTAATCCAAAACAATACTTTTATAGAAGGAAGTACAGCAAATTTAAAATATTATTATATAACTTCAATAGAATTTATGAATGTAACAGATACTTTACAAAGAGTTAGAACCGTAAATATAGATGTTGTAGATGTTAATAAATACTTGGAAAAAATTGAATAAATTTACTAAAAATATACAGTAAAATATATCGAAAACGGTTTGCATTAAATATTCTAAAATGTTATAATATAAGGTATAGAGGTATTATGAAAAGAAATCTTATAATTTTAATTTCAGCATTATTAATTGTTTGTGTATTTGTAGTTTATTTTGTTATAAATTATAGAAATATGCAAATAGATGCACAGGCAAATAATAAAGAATATATTACATATAAAGATAAAACTATTGTTGGCACAACACTAGTTTCATTAATAAATAAAACAGTAGACAACAACGAAAAGAACAACATAGAGAAAGATGAAAAAAATACTTATATAGAAAATGATAAAAATTCTGTAAAAATATACATATATTTTCTAGACTTAGAAAAAGAAGATAAATATATAGAAACACCATATACAATGGAGCAAATATACAATAATGATACAGATAATTTCATTAAGTTATATGGGACAAGCAATTTTTATTGTTCAAATATAGATTATCATGAAAAAACTGGCAATGTAAAAAGCTTGACATTTGAGCAACAAATTTATTAAAATGATATTAATATTAGATTATAGAATTAAAGATGATATATAATCTAAAATTTATATAAATAAAAATCTAAAGTAAAATTTAAAGGAGGAATTTTTTATGGAGAATGCATCAAAAGCATTAATTATCGCAGGAGCAATTTTGCTAGCAATTTTAATTATAGGTTTAGGTATGTTTATTTACAACCAAGCAGCTGACACTTTAGGTAGTGCAGATTTAAGTGGTCAACAAGTAGATTCATATAACCGTGAATTTTTACAATATGAAGGAACAAGACAAGGTTCACAAGTTAGAACATTAATTAACAACATAAAAGCTCATAACAGAAATGCTGGGGACCCTAGCCAACAGATACAAATAGAAGAAACAGAATATGAAGACAATGCAACTGTAGATGCACCATCAGAGGATATAACATTAAATAGCATAAATATCCTTTCTGCAAAAACTTACACAGTAACATTTGCATATGACCCAAATAGTGGATATGTTACATCAGTTGGTATAGTTGAAAAAACAACAAACTAATAAAAGAATACAAAAATTTATATTGTAATTACAAGATTAAGGAATATAAATTATGGAAAATGCAGTAGACGCTCTAAAAATGGCTAGTGCCGTAATTGTCTTTGTATTAGCATTAACAATTGGAATAGCTGTCTTTACTCAAGCAAGGACAGCTTCTGATGTTATTTTACAGGGACAAGATTCAACTGAATATTATGACTATATCCATGCAGGTGTATATGATGATGAAACTGGAGAGTGGATATCTACTGGTGAAACCAGAATAGTTGGAATAGAAACAGTTATTCCAACTTTATATAGATATTACAAAGAAAATTATACTGTAGTTTTTCTAGAAGCAGATGGAACTCCTATGGAGCTATATGAGACAATAACAGAACCAACATTATGGAGTGGTTCAGATATAACAACTAATTATATTGCTCCGATAGTTTCAAAATATTATGATGGAAGTTTAGAAACACATTATGGAGTAAAATCAATGGATTTAAAAATTTGTTCATTTGACTTAGATGAAGAAACAAATAGACATGAACCATGGACTGGTAATGCTAATACTGATTCTAAAAAGAACTTAGATGCTTTTTTGAATGGGGGAATATTTAAGTTTCCAAATTATGATGAATCAGACCCAGACGCAAAAATGTATGAGTATGACGGATTTATAAATAAACATGGAGACAAAAAATTTAGAGAACTAATGGGAGAATACAACTATGACTTAAATGCAAATAGTGAGGAACCAGAGACAAATACACATGGTGCTTATGATGACACTATAAAAAACAAAAAGAAAAGAGTAATTGTATATCAAGTTGTAAATCAAGAAGAAGATGATGGAGAATAAATAAGAGGGAGGAATAAAAATGGGTGATACATTAATAACAGTTATAGCAATATTTTTAGCAGCTATTTTAATGTTTGTATTTCCATTAATGGCATTGTCAGAAAGAACAGATGACATGGCACAATTGTCTGTACAGACAGCAACTACAGAGTTTGTTGATAATGTAAGAACAACAGGCAAACTTAACCTTTCTGATTATGAACAATTTTTACAAACAATAACTGCAACAGGAAATGCATTTGATGTAGAACTAGAAATTAAACATTTAGATGAAAATCCCGGACAAAAAACAACACAAGCAGAAGTTACAAAAATTGGTGAAAATATATACTATAATGAGTATACAAGCCAAATTATGGAAGAGCTAGAGGATAAAGGATATATTAGGCTAAAAGAAGGAGATATGTTTTCAACTACTGTAAAAAATACTAATACTACAATTGCTCAACAATTGCGTGGATTCTTCTATAAAATTGCGGGAAATGAAAATGCCCAAGTAGCTGCTAAACATGGTGGTGTAGTTTCAGTAAACGGAAGTGGAAATTAATGAAAATACAATATTTAGCTGTTATATTTGTTATAATAATGGTGCCGATTTCTTTGGCACTTTCAACATATATACAAACACAAGTAGATACAATAGCTTTACAGACATCATATAAGTCAAAATTATATGATGCTACTTATGATGCTGTAACAGCCTTTCAGATAAATACAGTTAATAATGAATATTCAAGTATTAGTAATTCTAAAATAAGAGACATAGAAGCATCTGCTAATACTTTTTTTACATCTTTAGCAGATACAATGAATGCTACAGGATATTCAAAAGAAACATTACAGCCTTTTGTACCAGCACTTGTTTATACTTTATATGATGGATATTATTTATATGGTAAATATAAAAATGTTATGCCACAACAAGGTGCAGTACAAGATTATGATGATAGTGAGTATCAATGGGGACTTAAACCATATGTTTACTATAGTTGTAGATATGTTAAAGGTACTGAGGAAGTTATAGTAAATTATACATTGGATAATTTCATAACAGTTTATTATAGAAAAGGCTCTGGTGCAAATAATGAATATGAAACAAGATCAGGGTACTTAATAAATCCTGAGGCATGGGATGCTGATAATTCAAAATATGATGATATAGATATTATAGATACAATATTAACAGAAGAATTGTTATTTGTAACAAAAGACAGTAATGATGAATACGAGCATGGAACATACGAATATATAAATTATCAAAATCAGAAGATATATATAGAAAGTAATTCAGATTTAGCTAATAAATACGGAACATATTTTAGATATGAGAATTATGAAAAAGCCTATATATCACATAATACTCAAACTGAAAGAGATATAGAAAATTATATAAATAATGAACTTGGACAATATGGAGCTTACAAATATTTTGAAGAAGCAAAAGAGTTTAGTGAATGGGTAAATAATACTTTAGGTTGGGTTACACAAGCATATGCTGTTGATGCAGATGGAAAACCTATAGACTATGAAGAACTACAAGGTTCAACAGGTACAGAACCAATATTTGATACAACTAGAGATACGAATAATCCATTTTCATCTAACTCAATATTTGATGAAAACAGAAGAGTAACAATAAAACAAACTATACAAACAACACTTACAGCTGCAATTGGATCATATAATGAATATTCTGGTGTTACTTATGAATTTGCTTTACCAGTGTTAACTGAAACAGACTGGGATAAAATACAAAACCATATTTGTGTACTTTCATTTTTACAGGGATTACCTATAGGAAGTAAATACTATAATGATTATGTTATTTTAACAAACGACAAAAACGAAGAATATATTTCTAAAGATGCTATTTATATTACAACACAAGAACCTGGAAGCAGTAATATAGAATATCATCAACCTGGTTGTAGTAGATTAATAGAAGATGATGATACAGACAGCATGAGAGTTATACCACCAGATCAGTTTAGAGAAGCATATTATAATATAGACTTTTTACGTCAAACTGTAAGAATTTCAGAAGGAAATTATATATACTTCTATCCTCAAGCAAAATATAATGCTGAATTAAATCGAAATAATACTTGTACAGCTTGCTATAACTGTATAGTAAATTCTAGCAATACATATGATATAGAGGATATTATAGATGGTATAATAGAAGATCCAAAGTCAGAAGACGGAGAGCTTTTATATGATGCTTCTGATAGTAATACTAAAAATGATAAATTTAGAGAAGTAAGAAGCATGTATTATAGTGCATTGGCAAGAGAAAGATATTATTTATACAAGAGCAATGATTATTTGGATGCAAATTAATCTATAATAATATAAAATACTTATTATAGATATTATGTAATTTACTAAAAATTTTAAAAATAATGCATTTTAATATGATGTGATTTTTGAAATTAGAAATAATAATATAATTAAAATAACTTTTATATTAGTTAAAAATTATAATTTCAATTTGTTTAAAAAAATAAAAAAATGGTTATCATATATTAAGAAAGGATTGATATATGATGACCTTTTTTCATTTTAAAGATAATCTAAAAGAGAATTATAATAAATTAGAAGAAAATGTAGAAAATTTTAAGCAAAATAAAATAAGTAAAAAAATTATTTTAAAGTTAAGCATCGTAATTGTACTATTAATAATATTTATCTATGTGTGCAATATAAGTTTTATGCCAGAGTCAATAATTATGATGCAAGGGGAGACTTTAAATATAAATACAATTTTGGGAATAAATTTAGAACAACAAGGTAGTAATGGCGAAATACTAGAGGCATCTAGTTCTATAAACAAAAATAAAGTTAACGAAGTTGGAAAATTAGATTTAAAAGTAAATTTATTTGGAAGTTTACAAGTAAAAGATGTATCTGTTAATGTAATACCAAAAGTTAAAGTAGTTCCTGTAGGAAAAGCAATTGGAATGAAGCTATATACTGATGGTGTTTTAGTAGTTGGAATGTCAGAAATAGAAGGAAAAAAACCATATGAAAACAGCGGAATAGAAGAAGGAGACAGAATAATAGAAATAGATGATAGCAAAATAAGTAATACAGATGAATTAATTAATACAGTAAATAATTGCGGTGGACAACCTGTTAATATAACATATGTCTCAGAAGATGAAAAAGTATTAACAACAAGTATAAAACCAGTAAAAACAGGAGAAGATTACAAAATTGGTTTATGGGTAAGAGATGCAGCAGCAGGAGTAGGAACTTTAACTTTATATAATCCTGAAAATAATAAATGTGTTGCATTAGGGCATGGCATAACAGATATAGATACATCTAAATTAATAAATATTGCTAGTGGAGAGCTTGTTTCTGCTAATATTCTATCAATTGAGAAGGGAGAGAAAGGAAAGCCTGGAGAAATTAAAGGCACAATAGAGAAAAGTTATACAATAGGAAAAGTATATAAAAATACAGCATTTGGAGTATATGGAACATTAGAAAATAAACAAATATTGAATGTATCAGAAAATGATGCCGTAGAAGTTGCATCACGAGAAGAAATAAAAACAGGAAAAGCAGAAATACTATGTGAACTAGAAAATGGGAAAAAACAAAAATATGAGATTGAAATAGAAAGAATATTTATAAACAACAATAGTGATAATAAGAGTATGCTAATAAAAATAACAGATACAGAGCTTATAGAAAAAACAGGAGGAATTATACAAGGGATGAGCGGAGCTCCTATATTGCAAAATGGAAAATTAATTGGAGCAGTAACCCATGTTTTAGTAAATGACCCAACAGAGGGGTATGCTGTTTTTGGAGATATACTTGTGGAGCAAATGAGTTCTGTAGATTGAGTAAAAAGTATAGCAAATTCTAGTTAATTGTGTTATACTTTTTTTATTGTGGTATTTGACACAAAAATTAAGTTTGTGTTAAAATGAAAAATGATGATTAAATACTAAATGATTTATACAAAATGAAAAACACGAGAAAAATTAAAGGAGGAATAAAATGGCAGGAAAGCATTCAGCAGATGATGATTTTAACCCATATAGACGTCAAAATAGTAGAACAAATGGGGAAGATAAGTCAAAAAATTTAACACAAAGAAATGATAGCAAGGATTATGTAAGAAATAATAATGTAAGCAAAAGTAATTCAACAAGAACAATAAAAGGTAAAACTGGAGAAGTTGAGGATGTAGAAAGAGGTAAAAAGATGCCTAAGAAAAATACTAAAAAGAAACATAAAGGTTTAAAAGTATTAGCAATATTTTTATTGGTTATTGCTATAATTGTGTTACTAGTTGCAGGAGGAGCATTTTATTTTATAAATGATAAAATAGGAAAAATGCAACAAGTAGATATTAATGAAGGAAATTTGGATATATCTACAAATGAGAACTTAGAGGGTTATAGAAATATAGCAATATTTGGTGTAGACAGTAGGTCAAATGACTTAGATGTTGGAAATAGAAGTGATTGTATAATTATTGCTAACATAAATAATAAAACAAAAGAAGTAAAATTAATTTCTGTGTACAGAGATACTTATGTTCAAATAAAAGAAAATGGTTCTAATACATTGGACAAAATAACACATGCTTATGCCTATGGAGGACCAGAGCTTGCAATTCAAACATTAAATATAAACTTAGACTTAAATATAAAAGAATTTGTAACAGTAAACTTTGATTCTGTAGCAGAAGCTGTTGACCAATTAGGCGGAATTACAATGACTCTTACTTCAGAAGAAGTAGACTATGCAAATGATTATATAAGAGAAACTGCAAAAGTAACAGGAAAGTCTGCAACATATATTAGTAGTTCTGGAACTCAAACATTAAATGGTGTTCAAGCAGTGGCTTATTCTAGAATAAGATATACATCAGGTGGGGATTATAAGAGAACAGAACGTATGAGAGATGTTATAGAGGCAATGCTTGCCAAACTTAAGACAAAAAGTTTAGGTGAGATAAATGCTTTTGCAGATTCAATACTTCCTAAAGTTTATACAAACTTAGATACTAATGATATATTATCTTTAGTTCCATCTGTAGCTAACTTTAATATAACAAATAGCATAGGTTGGCCATATGATACAAAAGGTATAACATTAGATAGATGGTATGGTGTTCCTGTAACATTAGAAAGTAATGTTGAAAAATTACATAGAGAAGAATTTGATGATCCAGATTATGAAGCACCTGAAACTGTAGAAGTTATTAGTAACAGAATTATAAATAAAACTGGTTATACAGACTAAAATATATAATTTTTATACATAAATAAAGAAATATAAAATTTTACAAAAGTTAATATATAGAGTATAAAATAATATAATAAAGGTTTATAGGTACCCTTTCAAAAACCTAAATTTATAAAGGAATTAATCTATAAGTATTTTTTAGATTAATATAAAAGTTTAAATGAGTGACAAAAAGATAGAAATATATATTGCTATTCATAAAAAGGCAAAAGTATTAGAAAGAGAGTGTTATATTCCATTACATGTTGGAGCAGAAGGAAAAGAAGATTTAGGATTTACAAGAGATAATACAGGAGATAATATCTCTTGTAAAAATCTTAATTATTGTGAATTAACAGGATTATACTGGATATGGAAGCACTCTAAAGCAGACATAGTAGGATTAGTACATTATAGAAGATATTTTGTAAAAAGTTTTTTTACTACTAATATGGAAAAAGCGATAACAGATAAGGATATAAATAACTATCTGAAAAAATATGATATTATACTTCCAAAGCCATATTGGACTTATAAAAAAACGGTTGAAGAACAATATGCGGTAGACCATAATATAGAGGATTATAACAAGTTAAGAAAAATTATAGAGGAAAATACTCCAGAATACTTAGATGCATTTGATGCCGTTTCTAACAGAAGATATTTTTACAATTATAATATGTTTATAATGGATAAACAGCTATTTAATGAATATGCTGAATGGGTATTTTATGTGTTGGGAGAATTAGAAAAACAAGTAAATATAGATAATTATTCAGATTACAATAAAAGAATATATGGGTTCCTTTCTGAAAGATTATTTAATGTTTGGATTGAAAGACATAAAGAACTAAAAATTAAAACATTATATGCAAATAATATTGAAAGAAAACCATGGGTTGATAATATAAGGAATTTAAGAAGTAAAATATTAACAAAGATTATGTATCATTAATATTACATTGATATTAAAATATATCAATTTTAATAAAAAATAGATAGCTAAGGTTAATGATAGAAAATTAAATATAAGAATACAGTTTAAAAAGTTATAGAAAATATATAAAATAAAATTATAACAGTAAAATTAAGGAGTTGATTTTATGTTTAAAGTAGCAGTTGCAGGAACAGGATATGTAGGCTTAGTTGCAGGAGTATGTTTTGCAGAAAAGGGACAAAATGTGGTTTGTGTTGATGTGGATAAGTCAAAAGTAGATAAAATGAAGAAGGGAATTTCTCCTATATATGAGCAAGATTTAGAGCCTATGATGCAAAGAAATTACAAAGAAGGTAGACTTGACTTTACAACAGATTATAAAAAAGCATATAAAGATGCAGACTTTATATTTATTGGTGTAGGAACTCCAGAAAGAGCTGATGGGTCAGCTAACTTAGATTATGTATATGAGGTAGCAAAACAAATTGCAGAGACAATAGAAAAAGATTGCATAGTAGTTGTAAAATCTACAGTTCCAATAGGAACCAATGACGAAGTAGAGAAGTATATAAGGGAAAACTTAAAACATGATGTAAAAATAAGCGTAGCAAGTAATCCAGAGTTTTTAGCACAAGGAACAGCTGTAAGAGATACAATACATGCTTCTAGAATAGTAATAGGAACAGAAAATAAACAAACAGAAGCTAAAATGTTAAAGCTATATGAAAATTTTGATGTTCCAAAATTAACTATGAATAGAAGAAGTGCTGAAATGGTAAAATATGCATCAAATGACTTTTTAGCATTAAAAATAAGCTATGTAAATGATATAGCAAATCTTTGCGAAGAGGTTGATGCTAACATAGAAGATGTTACAAAAGGAATGAGCTATGACAGTAGAATAGGAGATAAATTCTTAAAAGCTGGTTGTGGCTATGGTGGAAGTTGTTTCCCTAAAGATACAAAGGCTTTACAATACTTAGCACAAAAAGGTGGATATGAGCTTAAAACTGTAAAGGCTGCTATAGAAGTAAATAGAGACCAACAATTAGTTTTACTAAGAAAAGCTAGAAAAAATATAAAAAGCTTTAGAAACTTAAACGTAGCGGTTTTAGGATTAACATTTAAACCTGGAACAGATGATTTAAGAGCAGCTCCTTCTTTAACAAACATACCAATTTTATTAGAAGAAGGTGCGAAAATAAAGGCATATGACCCAATTGGTGTAGACAATTATAAAAAGATATATCCAAAAGAAATAGAATATACAAAAACACCTCAGGACGCATTAAAAAATGCAGATGTATGTTTTATATTTACAGAATGGCAACAAATAAAAGATGTAAAACCAGAAGAATATAAAAAAATAATGAAAACTCCTTTAGTTTATGATGGAAGAAATATTTATTCTGTAGAAGAAATGAAGGAAAATGAAGTAGAATATTATTCTGTAGGAAGAAAATAGGATAGTAAGTATTATAAAAAAGGTTGTGAGACTAATAGATACAGTAAAGAAAAAAAGTGTAACAAAAAATTACATATATAATTTAGTATATCAAATACTAGTAATAGTATTGCCCCTGATAACTACACCTTATATATCAGGGGTTCTTGGTGCTGAAAAAATTGGTATATATAGCTTTACAACATCTATTGCAACATATTTTATACTATTTGGTTCTCTAGGAGTAGCAATGTATGCACAAAGAGAAATTGCATATGTTCAAGATGATGTGAAAAAGAGAAGTAAATTATTTTGGGAAATATTTTTCTTTAGATGTATTACAATGACAATTTCAATTATTGTATTTTACTTTACGTATGCATCACATGGGGAATACCAGTTATATTATAAAATATTAATAATTCAGTTATTCGCAAATGTATTAGATATTAGTTGGTTTTTTCAGGGACTAGAAGAATTTAAAAAAACAGTAACAAGAAATTTACTTGTTAAAGTTTTAAGTGTTATATGTATTTTTATTTTTGTAAAAACACAAGAAGATTTATGGATTTATTTTGTAATATTTGTTCTATCAATATTATTAGGAAATATGTCTTTATGGGTGTATTTGCCGAAATATGTAGGAAAAATTAAAGGAGAGAAACTACAAATATTTTCACATTTAAAACCAACTATAGGATTGTTCATTCCACAAATTGCAATTGATGTATATACATTATTAGATAGAACTATGCTTGGATATTTAACAAATGATATGTCTCAAGTAGGAAACTATGAACAATCTCAAAAAATTCTGAAATTATCATATACATTGATAACATCGCTTGGAACTGTAATGACACCAAGAATAGCAAGTGTTTTAGCTTCTAAAGACAACAGAAAAGTGGAGGAGTATTTAACTAAATCAATTAATTTTGTATTTTTCTTAGGAATTCCTTTAACTCTAGGAGTAATGTCAGTTGCAAAAACTTTAGTACCATGGTTTTTAGGAGATGAATTTTCACTTTCTGTATATATTTTAATGGCAGGGTCTTTATTAATTATTGCTAAAGGATTTACAGATGTAGCTGGAGTACAGTATTTGATACCAAGTAGAAATCAAAGTATATTTACTAAATCAGTGGTTACAGGAGCTATATTAAATGTAATATTAAATTTTATATTAATACCAATATGTGGAGCAATAGGAGCAATTATAGCATCTGTTATTGCAGAAGTTGCAATAGCAATAGTACAATATTATTATGTTAAGAAACAAATTAATATACATATATTTACAAAGGCATATTTAAAGTACATTATTAGTGGTATTTTAATGTTTGTAGCTGTATATGTAATAGGACTATTTATGAAGAACACAATTATTACTACAATGTTACAAATATGTGTTGGAGGAATAATTTATATAGGAGGACTTCTAATAATGAAAGACCAGTTTTTATGGGAAAGATTAGACAAAATACTGAAAGCCTTAAAAATAAAAAAAGTATAATAGAGGTGGTATTATGAAGAAAAAAATCAAAATAGCAGTTATAATTATTTTTATAATTTTGTTTTTAATCGGAGCATTTCTTTCAACTACAAGACTAGGAGTTTTAAATCCTATTTCTGCACTTTGTGGTATAGCAAAAATATATTTAACAGATAATAAATTAACAGTTGTGCAAAATTTTCCGCAAAAAGTGATTTTCTTTATGAGAGAAGATGGAAAAAACTATTTTGACGATTACATGGAGAAATTAGGTGGATATGTGGAAATACCATATTCAGCAGATGCAGGAGATACAGTATATACAAATGGGGAGAAAAATATATATGTAAGGGTAGCTGGCAATAGATTTGCTAGATATACTTTGATAGAGTCAAGGGTAAAAGACCCAGAGAAAAATGCGGATATGATTACATATACTAATTTTGATAACATTATTAAATACCAAGAAGAGTGTCCATATAAATCTAATATAACTGTAAAAGTAAATGGAGAGACAGTAAACTTTATAATTGTTCCTATAAAAATTAATAATAAATTTTATAAAACTATGAACTTACAAGAATTAGCTACTAATATGGAAAAACTAAAAAAAGAATATATTAAAGAAGATTTAGATATAGAAATAAGTACTAGCTTGCAGACTATAAATAGAACTGTTAATATTAGTAGTAACGGTATAGAACAGGAAATTGAACATAATAAATATACAGAAGACGGAATAATAATAAAAAGCATAGGCAAGGGAACTTATGTAATTGAAATATCAGATAATAATTATGAAACTGTTTTACGAATTGTGCTAAAATAAAAAATATATATTTATAATTAATTTGCGATATAAAAGAAATAGAGGTATGTGTTTTATTAGATATTAAACATATACCTCTATGTTGTTACCCTATTTATATATTTTTACAGGAATTCTAATTGCTCAAAAAAATGGGCGAAAAAGGTTGAAATTATATATAAAATGTTATATTATAAATAAGTAACCATGAGATAAAAGTGGAGGAAGACAAGAATGGATGGAAATACATATGAAAGGGTAAAGGAAGATTATAGTAAAGTGGAAGATATTACAATTATAGATAAAAGGAGATACAGATTTGTAAAAAGATTAGTTGATATAATTGCCTCTATAATCGGAATTGTTCTATTAATTCCTATTACCATTATTGTGTGGATATTGAATTTATGTACTAGAAATGTAGGACCAGTCTTTTTTATCCAAGAGAGAATTGGAAAAGATGGTAAATTGTTCAAAATGTATAAATATAGGACTATGGTTGTAAATGCCGAAGAAATACTAAATAGACATATAAAGGAAGAAACAGAAATAGGAAAAGAATATATAAAAAATAAGAAAATATATAACGATCCTAGGATTACAAAAATAGGAAAATTTTTAAGAAGAACTAGTTTAGACGAATTTCCTCAATTTATTAATGTTTTAAAAGGTGATATGAGTTTAGTTGGACCAAGACCATATTTACAAAGAGAAGTAAAAGATATGAATGACTATTACTATTATATAATTAAAGAAAGACCTGGATTAACAGGACCATGGCAAGTAGCAGGTAGAAGTAATATAAATTTTAAGGATAGATTAGAATTGGATTACAAATATACAATTAAAAAGTCATTAAAAAAAGACTTTATTATAATAATAAAAACAATATCAGCTGTATTTAAGAAGGAAGGAGCAATTTAGTTGAAAAATATAAAAATTATTGTCGCAGCACATAAAAAATATGATATGCCAGATAATAATATATATATACCAGTCTTTGTTGGTTCATACAATAAAGAAAGTATAGATGGTTATATAAGAGATGATGAAGGAGAGAACATTTCTAAAAAAAATCCGTTTTTCTGTGAATTAACAGGACTTTATTGGGCTTGGAAAAATATAGATGCGGATTATATAGGTTTGGTGCATTATAGGAGATATTTTACAACAAACAAATTTTTACCATGCAAGGAAGAAAAAAGATTAGAGAAAATTATTACACGAGAACAGATAAATGAATTACTAGAAAATAACAATATTATTTTACCAAAGAAGAGAAAGTATTATATAGAAACTTTATACTCTCATTATAAGCATACTATGTATATTGAACCATTGGACGAAACGGAAAAAATAATAAAAGAAATGTTTCCAGAGTATTTAAATGAGTTTGAAAAGATAAAGAAAAGAAAGTCAGCTCATATGTTTAATATGTTTATAATGAAAAAAGAAATTTTAGATGGATATTGCAAATGGTTATTCGATATTCTATTTGAACTAGAGAAAAGAATAGATGTAACAAAATATGATACATTTCATGCAAGATATTTGGGAAGAATATCAGAATTGCTTTTAGATGTATGGATAAATACTAATGGTTATAAATATGAAGAAATAAAAGTAATTGATTTGCAACCGGTAAATTGGCTAAAAAAGGGTACTTCCTTTTTAAAAGCGAAGTTTACAGGAAAGAAATACGATAAAAGTTTTTAGGGGGAAGAAATGCGAGAAGTTGCAGCTATTATTGTTACATATAATAGAAAAAAATTATTGAAAGAATCTATAAAATCTTTATTAAATCAAGAAAAAAATGAACTATGTGATATTATTGTTATAGATAATGCTAGTACCGATGGGACTAAACTTGAAATAATAGATTTTATTGAGAGCAACAAAATAAAATATATTAATATCGAAAAAAATTTAGGAGGAGCAGGTGGATTTAATTTTGGTATTAGGAGTGCAATTGAACTAGGCTATAAATATATTTGGTTGATGGATGATGATTGCATAGTTAGTAAAGATTCTTTAAAAGAATTATTAATTGCAGATAAAACACTTGACGGGAATTATGGTTTTTTATCTAGTGTAGTCTTGTGGAAAGATGGTAAAATATGCAATATGAACAAACAAAAAATTAGAAAGAACTGGTATGAAAAAGCAGAAATTCTTAAAGATGGATTATTATCTACATATTATGCAACATTTGTATCTTTTTTTATTAAAAGTGAAGTAGTAAAGCAGATAGGCTTACCAATTAAGGATTTTTTTATTTGGGGAGATGATGTAGAGTACACCAATAGAATTTCTGAAAAGTATAATTGTTTCATTGTAGGAAAAAGTCAAGTAACCCATAAAACAAATAATAATGAGGGTTCAAATATTGCTAGAGATGAGTTGTCAAGGATAAATAGATATAGATATGCATATAGGAATGAAATGTATATAGCAAGGAAAAATGGAGTAAAAGGTTTTTTTAGGCAGATAGCAAAGATTGGATTACATATATTTAGAGTATTATTTAGAAATAAAAATGGTCATAGATTAAAAAAAATAACAATAATAATAGTAAATTCTTTTAAGGGAATATTTTTTAATCCTCCAATAGAATATATAAAATAAAATTAAAGGAGTAGAACATGAGAGTATTACAAATATTTGGAGAACCACTTTCTAATGGCGGACAAGAAGCTTTTATAATGAATATGTATAGGAATATTGATAGAGATAAAGTTCAATTTGACTTTTTTACACCATATTATTGTGATAATGAAAAATTGAAAAATGAAATAAATGAACTAGGTGGAGAAGTATATGTAGGAAATGGAAAATTTGATGGAGAGGGAAATAAAAAAGATTTTATTAATGGATTAAAAAAATTTATGTTTACACATAAATACGAAGTTGTTCATATACACTCTGGCAGTATTTTTGCTTTAAGCTTTGGAGCGAAAATCTCAAAAAAGTATGGTGCTAAAAAAATTATTGTTCATTCGCATTGCACAGGTAATAATAATTTTAAATATAAAATTATGAAAATAATCTCAGCTCCTATTTTTTTGAATAATGTTACTGACTATTGTGCATGCTCAAAATTAGCAGCAGAATGGAAATTTCCAAAAAGTATAATTGAGAAAAAAAAATTTAAAATTATAAAAAATGGAATTGAATTAGAAAGGTTTCAATTTCATAAAGAAATTAGAGATAAATATAGAAAAGATTTGAATATAGAAAAAGATTTTGTGATTTGTCATATAGGAAGATTTACAGAACAGAAAAACCATGAGTTTTTAATCCAAATATTTGAAAAAATAAAATCCAAATGTAATAGATCAAAATTATTATTGATTGGTGATGGACCGAATAGAGAACATATAAAAAAAATGGTTGAAAAAATGAAAATTAGTGATTCTGTTATATTTTTAGAAATACGTAGAGATGTAAATAATATTTTGCAGGCTGCTGATGCTTTTGCATTTCCGTCAAAGTTTGAAGGATTAGGAATTGTAGCGATAGAAGCTCAAGCTACTGGATTACAAACAATATGCTCTGAAAATATTCCAGAAGAAGCTAATCAAACGGAATTATTTCATAAATTAAATCTTTCCGATGGCATAGATACATGGGCGAATAAAATACTTGATTTAAAAGAGATACTTAACAGGGAAAAATACTCTAACAAACTAAAAATAGCTGGGTATGATGCGAAAAATTCAGCTAGAAGTTTAGAAAAAATTTACTTGAAAGGAATTTGAAAATGACTAAAATAAGAGAAATAGCAAATAAAGAAAAAATATCTAAAATTATTACCAATAAATGGATTATTGCAATATTGCTAATTCCTTTTATAAAACCAGCAACAGAACTGACTGGAAAATTTGATATTATATTTGATATATTTAAAATAATTAATTGTTTAATAATTGGAATTACGTATATATATATAATTAGAAAACCATCGAAGGTACTTATACTAATTTCTATGTTAGAACTTACATTTCTTGCTTCGACAGTAGTAAATGGAGGTAGAGTCTGGTGGGGAATAGTACAAGTCATATCGATTATATCTTTATGTGCATTTATGGATATGGTTTTAAAGCTTGATAAAAAAAATGGATTATTAGGTTTCTGTATTTCAATGGGAGTTATGGCTATAGCTACTATAATTACAATGTTTGTTTTTTATCCAAATGGTATGTATACGGTAGTGTTTGAACATAATGTTCAAGGATTATGGCATATACCAGAAAAAAGTAATTATTTGTGGGGATTTGATAATTCAAGTATTTTCAAATTTATACCAGTGTTAATAATATTTATGTTTAATACAGATATAAAAAACAAAAAAAGCAGATTAATTACATTCTTACTGATTTTATTTACATTTTTAGCTTTTCTTTATGTAAAATCTATAACTGCTACGGTAGTATGTTTATTTATTCTATTGTATTATATATTTTTCTTTAGAAAAGGAAAAGTATTAAAAATAATTAATTATAGAAATTGTATTATTCTAGTAACAATAATATTCATTATGTTAGTTGGATTTAATAAAAATATCAAAATATTACAAGATATAGCGAATAAAACAGATAAAGTTGTTAGTTTAAATTATAGATTTAAAGTTTGGGATAATACAATAGAGGATTTTAAAAGTAACTGGTTAATAGGTAGTGGATTTGAAGAAAGGATTGAAACGGCAGAAAAATTAGGAATAGACCATCCACATAATATATTCCTAGATACTATATATAAAGGTGGAGTAATAGCGGGAGCAATATTTATTGCAATAATAATAGCATTGGGAAATAAAATGATGAGAAAAAAATCAACTTTAGAAGCAAATGTTTTGACAATTGGTTTATTTGTGTTCTTCTGTGTTGCTCAAATGGATTATTATAATGAGCAATATTTGTTCTTTTTGCTATATGTATTATCATATAATATAGATATTCTTAGTAAGAAAAAAATAATATCAGAGTTAAAAAAAGGAGAGAGTTCAAAAGAAATTGGAATTTTAACTTTCCAGAATACAGTTAACTATGGAGCAGCTTTACAAGAATATGCTTTGCAAAGATATATTAATAAAAAATATGGAAATATTTGCGAGGTGATTAATTATGTAAATGATAATATAGATAATGTTGAAAAACCAATAAAATTATCTAAACAAAAATCTTTAAAAGGTATTATTCAATATTTTACTTGTCATTGTCATCAAGTAAATAAATGGGATAATTTTAATGAGTTTACTAAGAATTATATAAATTTAAGTGCAAAGAAATATAATAAAGAAAATATTAAAGATACTGAGAAAGAATATAAAAAATTTATAGTTGGTAGTGATCAAATATGGAATACACAATTAACAGGAAATGATTTTACATATTACTTAGATTTTGTAAAGGATTCAACTAAGAAAAATTCATATGCAGCTAGTTTTGGATATAGTGAATTACCAGCTGAAGTTAAAGATGAAGCAATAAAATTATTAAAAGATTTTAACACGATTAATGTTAGAGAAAAACAAGGAAAAGAAATAATAAAACAAGAGATTGAAAATAAAGAAGTAAATGTTGTAATGGATCCTACATTTTTATTAGATAAAGAAGAATGGAAAAAATTTATAAATTATGATGAAGAGTCATACATTGTAGTTTATATGATTGATTTTAGAAAAGAAGTATTTAACTTTATAAGAGAGACTGCTAAAAAAGAAAAATGTAAAATTATATATATACATGATGCTATATTATCACAATATGGGATGATAAATTCTAGAGAAGCTTCGCCTGAGGAGTTTTTATCTTTAATTTATAATGCTAAAAAAGTCATAACAGGCTCTTTTCATGCTCTATGTTTATCATTAATTTTAGAAAAAGACTTTTATTATACTTTGAATAGTAGAAACAACCGTAATTCTAGATTAGTTAATTTGGTTGAGTTAGTACAATTACAAGATAGAGAAGTAGTAAATGGTAGATGTAATGCATTTGAAAAAATTGATTATGAAAAAGTAAATAAAAAATTAAAACCATTTATTGAAGAATCAAAAATGAAAATTGATATAATTATAAAGAATTAATTAATAAAAAGGAGAATACAGTGAATAGAACAAAAAAATTTATGTATAATTCTATAGCAACAGCAATATATCAAATTGCTGTTATGCTAGTAGGTTTTATAACACCAAGAATTCTTTTACAGTTTTATGGTTCTGAAATGAATGGATTAGTTTCGTCAATCAATCAATTTATTACTTATTTTAGCTTAGTAGAAGCTGGAATTGCTGGTGCTGCTGTGTATTCATTATATAAACCATTAGCAAATAAAGATAAAGATGGTATAAGTGCTATTGTTTCAGCAGCTAAAAACTTTTATGTTCAAGCAGGAGTAATATTTACTTTTTTAGTAATTGGATTAGCAGTCATATATCCTGTGTTTGTCAAAGTATCAACTTTATCGTTTGCTTCGGAAACTATACTTATAGTTGTATTGGGAGCAAAAGGATTTTTAGAATTTTTTACATTGGCAAAATATAGAGTTATTTTAACGGCAGACCAAAAAACTTATGTAGTGTCAAATGCATCTACAATATATATAATTCTACAAATGGTGATTATTGTAGTGCTATCTTATTTAAGATGTAACATCGTTGTTTTATATGCTATAGCTATTTTAGCATTATTTGCAAGGAGCTTTATATTAACAATTTATGTGAAAAAGAGATATAGTTTTATTAATTATAAAGCTGAACCAAATGTAAAAGCATTAGATAAAAGATGGGATGCATTATTTTTACAAATTTTGCAGGCGGTTCAGACAGGTGCACCAGTACTAATTGCAACAATATTTACATCATTAACTGATGTAAGTATTTATACGGTATTTAATATGGTATTTATTGGGATTAATGGCGTTTTGAATATTTTTGTAAATGGATTATCTGCTGGATTTCGGTGATGTGATTGCAAGAGGTGAAAAAGAAAATTTACAAAAGACTTATAAAGAATTTGAGTATACATATTATATTATAATTACCATAGTTTATTCTGTAACTGCTATAATGATAATGCCATTTATTAATATCTATACAAAAGGTATAAATGATGCAAATTATAATCAAGTATTATTAGGTATATTGTTTACTATAAATGGTTTGTTATTTAACTTAAAAACACCTCAAGGAATGCTTGTTATATCTGCAGGGTTATATAAAGAAACGCGTATTCAAAATTTAATTCAGGCATTAATTATAGTAGTAGGAGGAGTAATATTAGCGCCTAGCTTGGGATTAGCGGGTATTCTTATTGCATCATGTTTGTCAAATTTATATAGAGATGTTGATTTAGCATTTTTTATACCAAAACATATTACGAATTTACCACCTAGAAAATCAATAATTAGAATGATAATTGTAGTATTACTATCAATTATATTATGCATACCATTTATTATTGGCATTAATATTGAATCTGATGGATATTTAATGTGGATGATACAAGCCTTGATTATTACAACTTATGCTACAATTATTATTGTAGTAATAAATTATCTTATAGATAAAGAACAATTTAAAATAGTATTAGAAAGGATTAAAAGATTGGTAAAAAGATAATGAATGTTAATTTATTTATGGAAAAGAATGAGTGTTGTGGTTGTACTGCATGTGCTAATATATGCCCAAAGAATGCTATTAAAATGGTGGAGGATGAGGAAGGTTTTTTATATCCTAAGATTAATCAAGAGCTGTGTGTAAAATGTGGATTATGTATGCAGGTATGTGCTTTCCAAAAAGGATATTCAATAGAGCAACGATTAAGTGAAATAGAAGTTTATGCCAGCAAAAACAGATCTGATGAGATTAGAATGTCAAGCTCATCAGGAGGTGTATTTTGGAGCTTTGCAACAAGTATTCTTAATCAAAAAGGGGTAGTTTATGGTGTTATTTTTGATAAGAATTTTCATGCAATACATAGTAGAGCAGATAGTATAGAAAATTTAAAAAAAATGCAAGGTTCTAAATATTCTCAAAGTGAGTTAGGAGAAACATTCAAAAATGTAAAAAAAGATTTACAATTAGGAAAAAAAGTTTTATTTACCGGTACTCCATGTCAAGTAGCAGGACTTAATAAATTTTTAGGAAATATAAATAGAGAAAATTTGATTTTGCTTGACATTATTTGTTATGGAACGCCAAGTCCAAAATTGTTTAAAGAATATATCAAATTTTTAGAACAAAAGAAGCATAGTAAAGTAAAAGAATATTATCATAAAAGTAAGAAAAATGGTTGGAGACGCAGCAGAGAAGAAGTAGTATATGAGAATAAAGAAGATGACTATACATCTAGATTATCTCAAACGTGGAAAAGAATATTTTATACAAATTTGGCATTGAGACCTTCGTGTAATAATTGTAAATATACTAATACGGATAGACCGAGTGATATTACAATTGGAGATTTTTGGGGGATTGATAAATATGATCCAAATTTTTCTGATGATAAAGGAGTGTCGGTTATTTTATTGAATACATCAAAAGGAAAACAAGCTTTTAACAATATAAGTAATGATATTTTTTATAAAGCAAGGAATATAGAAGAAGCTATAAACGAAAATCCTAGATTGAAGAGACCAACAGAAACCATAAAAGATAAAAGAAAGAAATTTTGGAATGATTATGAAATAAAAGGCTTTGAATATATTACAAAAAAATATGGAGGATATAATATTGTAGGTAAATTAAAAAATTTTGTGAAAAATAGCTTAAAAAATTTAAAATAAAATGAAAACAATTATCATTTTAATAAAATTTAAATAGTTTAAAAGATTTAAACTTTATAAAAAGTGAGATGAATTTATTTATAAATGGTATTTGGTCATATATATTGTGAAAAAATTGTTTACCATTTAGCATTGATTATATAGCAATAGAAATTTCATAATTGATTAGTATCTCTTAAAAAAATAGGAAAAGCTTTATCTTGTTATGTAAGAAATAGATTAAACATATTGTTGCTATATTTAAATGTTGTTAGAAATTATAGAAATATATTATCGAATACAATTAATGTGACAATAACAAAAAAGGAGTAAAAAATTATGAAATATGATTATTTAATAGTAGGAAGCGGACTTTTTGGTTCAATATTTGCATATGAGGCCAATAAAAAAGGAAAAAAATGCTTAGTAATAGAAAAACGTTCACATATAGGTGGAAATATATATACAGAAAATATAGAGGGAATACAGGTTCATAAATATGGTGCGCACATATTTCATACAAGTAATAAAGAAATATGGCAATATATTAATAATTTTGCGGAATTTAATAGATATACAAATTCACCGGTTGCACGATATAAAGATGAGTTATACAATATGCCATTTAATATGAATACTTTTAATAAATTGTGGGGAGTAATAACACCAAAAGAAGCAAAAGATAAAATAGAAGAAGAAAAAAGAGAGGCAGGAATAAAAGGACCTAAAAACTTAGAAGAGCAAGCTATTAGTTTAGTTGGAAAAACCATATATGAAAAATTAGTAAAAGGTTATACTGAAAAACAATGGGGAAAGAGAGCAACTGAACTCCCAAGCTTTATAATAAAAAGATTACCTGTAAGGTTTATATATGACAATAATTATTTTAATGATAAATATCAAGGAATTCCAATAGGTGGTTATACTCAAATAATAGAGAAAATGTTAAAAGGAATAGAAGTAAAATTAAATTATGACTTTTTTGACCATAGGGAAGAATTAGAGAAAGTAGCAGAAAAAATTATATTTACAGGACCAATAGATAAATATTATAATTATAAATTTGGAGAGCTTGAATATAGAAGTTTAAGATTTGAAACAGAAGTATTAGATTTAGAAAACTATCAAGGAAATGCAGTTGTAAATTATACAGAATATGAGATACCATATACAAGAATAATTGAGCATAAACATTTTGAGTATGAAAATGATAATCCAAAAACGGTAATAACAAAAGAGTACCCAGATGAATGGGTACAAGGAAAAGAGCCATATTATACAATAAACGACGAAAAAAATAATAGTTTATATCAAAAGTATTTAGAACTTGCGAAAAATGATAAAAATATTATTTTTGGTGGAAGATTAGGACAATATAAATATTTTGATATGGATAAAGTAATAGCAGAAGCATTAAATTGTGTTAATACAGAATTAAAGTAAGATATAAAGTAAAATGGGGGCAAAAATATATACTAAAGTTTGTGACATAGTTTATATTTTGTCTCTATTTTAATTAGGAGGTAAAGTTTTGAAAAGGATAAAAGAAATTTATAAAGAAAGTTCTATATTTGATAAAAGCTTTTTTTTATATAGTGTAATATTTATAATTTGTGCACTTTTATCGGCTCCATTTGATATTTTTTCTAAAATATCATTATATTTATTTAACATTTGGACAATATTATTTATATTTTACATTATGTATAAAATTGGACAAATGGAAAAAATAAAATTTGATAAAAAACATATTTTAATAATAGGTGTTGCAATTGTATTAATGAGTATAATATATATTGCAATAATTAATTACAGAGAATATGTATATACATGGGATAATATAACATATTATCGTAATCAATTAAATCTTATACCACACTTTGAAGAGAGTTTTGGAAGAGGAATAAAAGAAATTATAAGGACAGTAATATATGAGGATTATAATGATTTTTTATTATCGTTTACTGTAGGAATATATTCCCTAACTAACATGACACCTGAAGCATTTAATATAATCTCATATTTTGTAGGAATGGTTCCAACAGTAATTGTATTTCTTATGATAGTAAAGAAAATTATAAATAAATTAAATATAAAAAAAGAGTTATTGACTCTTGGATTAGCAAGTTTATTTTTAGTAAGTTTTTGGCCATTACACGGAGCATGCTTATCTGGACAACCAGATATAATAGGCATGATTTTTATAGGATTTATAATTTTACTAACAATAGATTATGATTTTTCTTACACTGATTGGAAAAGATGGCTTTTAATATTAATAAGTACATTTTGCTTAGTAATTACGAGACGATGGTATATGTTCTTTGCCTTAGGCTACTTTATGGCTTATGCCATAGTGTTATTAGTAAGGGTACTTATTAGTAAAGATAAGGAAAAAATAAAAAGCACAATATTAAATGGACTAAAGTTTGCATTAGTAGTTGGAGGAGGACTTCTAATTTTATCATCGCCAATAATAATAAAAACACTAAAGAATAATTATCAAAATAGTTATACTGCTTGGAATTTAGGCGGTCTTAAGATGGAATTTATAGAACAGTTTAAAAGATTAGGGTTAATATATTTTATTATTATAATTATTGGAGCTATTTATGGAATTATAAATAAGAAATTAAGATATTACTCAATTACACTAATAGGAACATGGATTATTGCAATTATAGCGTTTACCAGAATTCAAAATATGGGACCACATCAAATGTTAATATTAGTTCCAACATACGTTATATTGTTTGTTTTAGGTATAATTGCAATAATAAATATAAAATGTAAGAATTATATACAGATAAGTTTATCTACCATATTAATAGTTATTATGCTATTAAACTTAACAGGAGGTATAACTCATAATAGATATTTATACAACAATTTATTTTTTACAAATATGGTTGTAGATTCAGAAAGAAGAGAAGACTATTCGGTAATTGGTAAAATGGTTGAATTTGTAAAAGAAAATTGTAATGAGCAAAATAAAATCTATTTAAATGCTGCAACAGGTGATTATAGCAGTCATATGATTACAAATTACGACCTTCCTAATGACAGATATATATATAATTATGTTCCATATAGTTTTGCTATAGACTCTACAAATGGTTTTCCACAAGAAGCTTTAGAGTGTAAATATTTTTGGATTGCAAATCAAGTGTTAGATGATACAGGAGCTAAAAAAGGTCATATAATTCCAAATATTAATTATGCAATTACAGAAGATCCTATTATTAGTCCTAAATTTAAAATGATTAAAGAATTTAAAATGACAGATGAAATTACTTTTTATACTTATGAGAGAACTGTAGATTTTGATGAAGAAGAAAGGCAAGAATGGCTTAAACTATTTGAAGAGCAAAGTGAGATATATCCAGAATTATTCAGGGATAGAATATTAGAGTTTCAGAAAACTTCAGAATAGTTTTGGAATAAATTACTTTAAAATAAGTATTGCAATTAATAATAAAAATATGTTTAAATAAGAATTAGAAATATCTTTACTATTTCTAATTCTTATTTTATAATAAAAACAACAAGTATAATGGAGGCATTAATGAAAAGAAATTTGTTAAGGATATTATTTCTTAGTTTGTTAATAACAACTTTTGTAGTAATATTCAATTTTTCGTCACAAAATGGTGAAGAGTCTGGTTCTTTAAGTAGAGCCGTTACTGAAAAAATAGTAAACACATTTCCGTATATAAAAGACTTAAGTCAAGAAACTAAAGCAAAAATGATAGAGCATGGAGAAATTATTGTAAGAAAATTGGCACATTTGTCTATCTATACATTAGTAGGGATATTTATTATGGCATTTATGTGTACATATAATACTAAGGTATTATATAAATTTGGGATTAGTTTATTAGTAGGTTTAATATATGCGATAACAGATGAATATCATCAAAGTTTTGTTGCAGGAAGAGGTCCATCTATAAGAGATGTGTGTATTGATACTACTGGAGTTTTTATAGGAATAATTATCGTTTTAATAATAGTATCAGTATTCAAAACTTTATTTATGGAGAAACGACAACAAAAAGACTAAGAAATATTATAATAATTTAAAACATGTTTTAGAGGGAGAAATTATGAGAAGTAGTAGCGAAAAAAAGTTAATTATATTAATTGTAATTGTAGTCATAATTATTTTAGCTATAGCTGGGTTTATTTTGTATGCGTTCTTAAGTAATGGAAGTAGTTCTTCTGGAAATGATATAAACTTTCAATTATATAATGAAGAAAACTCTAAAACACCTATTGCATCAGGTAATAATATAACTCAAAATACTGTAGTGGCAGTAGAAAATATAGATGATAATCAAACTCAAACTCCTACAAGCAATACAACAGATACAAGTATATATTATTATAAACAATTAAACGAAAATGCTAAAAAGATATATGATGAACTAAAAAAACATAAAGAAGACATGAAATCTGGAACATATGAAATAGATTTCGGAAGTGAATTTAATAGTGTTTTAAGTATAGAAGGAGGAGAAGAAGCTTTAAATAAGGATTATCAATCTGCATGGAATGCTTTTTCATATGATAATGTTGACTTATACTACTTAGATATAAGTAAAATAAGTATGATAATAGAAGCAAGAACTATTGGAAGTACAACTACATATTATGTAAAAATAGGTCCAGGAGACTATGGAAGTTACTTATCAAGTACGTTTTCCAATAGACAAAAAATAGATGAGGCAGATGTATACATTCAAGATATAAGAAGTCAAGTAATGGCTATATTAGGACCATATAATAATGCAATGAAAATAAAAGTTATTAATGAGTGGATGATAGATAATTTATCTTATGAAGATAGAGAAGGAAATAACAATAAATATAATCTTTATGGAGCAATAGTTGAAACTAAAGTTGTATGTGAAGGTTATGCAAGAATGTTTAAATATATTATGGATGGATTAAATATTCCTTGTATATTAGTATCTGGAACTGCAACTAACTCTGATGGTGAAACAGAGCTACATGCATGGAACTATGTAGAGTTAAATGGTCAATGGTATGCGATAGATGTTACATGGAATGATCCTGTAGTAATAGGTGGAGGAGAACCAACAGAAAGCCAACAATCAAGATATTTATTAAAAGGAAGCAGCTTTTTAGAAAACCATGAAGAAGATGGAATGATATCTGAAAATAGTATGGAGTTTATATATCCAGATTTAAATAATGCCGACTATATTTTTTAAATAAGTATTAAATAAAAATAATCCAATTTTAAATTAATTGGATTATTTTTATCCTGGTATAAAGAATTCTAGTTGCACTAGTAATAGAATGTTATGTAGTTATATTATTGTTGTAATATCATAGGGCCAATGTTTGTTACAGTGCCAGCTCCTAAAGTAAGGACTATATCGTTTGGCATTGCACGTTCTTTTATATATGTTACAATATCATCAAATCTTGGAATATAAACAGCTTTTCTTCCTAATTTTTCAATTTCTTTAACTAAATCCTCTGAAGAAACATTATATATATTATCTTCTCTTGCTGCGTATATGTCTGTTACTATTATATTGTCAAATCCAAGAAGAGCACGAGCAAAATCTTTTAGTAAATTTTGAGTTCTACTATATGTGTGAGGTTGGAATACTACCCATGATTGTCTATAAGTTTTTTGTTTTAATGCATTTGCAGTAGCTGCGATTTCTGTTGGATGATGACCATAATCGTCATATATATTTGTTCCTCTATAAGTTCCTACATATTCAAATCTTCTATGAGCACCAGTATATTTTAATAAAGCATCTTTTATTTGTTCTCTTTCTAGTCCATAATAATTGCAAACTGCTATGCAAGCTAATGCATTTAAAACATTGTGTAGTCCAGGAATAGAAAGTTTAATAGTTGCCCAAAAATAATTATTATGGTATACATCAAAATAAGAAAATCCATTTTTATCGAAATGAATATTTCTAGCAACATAGTTTGCATGATCATTTTCAATACCATATGTAATTACTTTAGCATTGCATTCTTTTGAAACTTCTTTACAACGAATATCATCAGCATTTACAACAAGCAAGCCATCAGAAGGAAGTAGCTTAACATATTTTTTAAATGAAGCTACAATATTATCTATATTTTTAAAATAATCTAAATGGTCATTATCTATGTTTAAAATAACTTCTGTTTTAGGAAATAATTTTAAATAACTTTCTACATATTCACAAGCTTCAATTATAAAATATTCACTTGAACCAACTCTGTAATTTCCATCTATTTGTTTTAAATAAGCACCAACTTGAATAGAAGGATCTTTATGTGCTTCTAAAAAACAAACAGAAATCATAGAAGTAGTTGTAGTTTTTCCATGTGTTCCAGATACACAAATACTATTAGCAAAAGCTTTTGTTATTTTTCCTAAAAAAGTTCCTCTAGTAATAATAGGAATATTTAAGTCTCTAGCCTTAACAAGCTCTGGATCATTATCTTTTACGGCAGCACTATAAACAACCACGTCTGCCTTAGCAACATTGTCTAAATCATGGCCAATAACAACTGGAATACCTTGAGAAACTAATTTATCAGTTACTTCAGATTTAGTAGAATCAGAACCAGTTACCGTAAACCCCCAATGCTTTAAAATTTCAGCAATTCCGCTCATACTAATTCCACCAATACCAATCATATGTATGTGATTGTACTGCTTTAACTCATCTATATTTGCCATAAATAAATTGCACCCCTTTAAAATTAAACATAACTTGCGTGAATATTATATACTTAATTTATATATAATTCAATGGTTTTGTAAACTTTTTTATATATATTATGTAACAAATTAAAATAAGTTAAACTTGGAAATTGGGGACAGGTCCCAACTTCCCGATTTGGGAAATTAGGGACAGGTCATTTTTCATTGTGACTTTCGTTTTGACTTTCATTTCGACTGCGGACGCACGGCTACTTAAAATTTGCTTATGCAAATTTTAAGACCTTGTCCTAGTGCAAAATCTAAATTTTCATAGTTAAAAAAATAGTTTTAAAAGTAAAAAAAATAATAAACAAAGTAGTAATTTTTCCGTTCGACTGCGGACGCACGGCTACTTAAAATTTGCTTATGCAAATTTTAAGACCTTGTCTCACTACAAAATACTACTTTGTTTATTAAAATTATAATTTTGAAATAAAAATTAAAAAATAAATAAAATTTGTAAAAATAAGAAGGAAAAAACAAATTTTTGACGAATAATATAAATAGTACATAAGATAAACATGTACTAAAATTTAAAACAATTGGAAAGAGGTGCTCAAATGCAAATTACAGATGTACGTTTAAGAAAAGTAAATTCAGAGAACAGAATGAAAGCTGTTGCTTCTGTAACATTCGATAATGAATTTGTTATTCATGACATTAAAGTTATCGAAAGCCAAAATGGATTATTTATTGCTATGCCAAGCAGAAAAACTCCAAACGGAGAGTATAGAGACATAGCACATCCAATCAATGCTGAGACAAGAGAGAAAATTCAAAAAGCTATATTAGATGCTTATGAAGCTCCTGAAACTGAAGAAAGTTCAGAATCAGCAGAATAATTTATTATAGATTTTTTAAAAGTCAAGAAGGAGGTTTCTAGTTTTTAGAATACCTTCTTTTTTTGATTTAATTTTTTAATTAAATTAAAATAATTAATTTAGAGTTTGCGTATAAAAAAATAAATCGTTTAATGATTTTTTGCTGATTTCCCAATTTTGGAAAAAATGATCTGTCCCCAATTTCCCAAATCGGGAAGTTGGGACCTGTCCCTAATTTCCAAATGTGCTGAAAAGTATTGACATAACATATATTTGTGATATAATAATTAAGCTAATTATATTGAAAGGGTTGAAAAAAATGAGTGTAAAAGTAGAAAAGACAGAAAACAAAAATGAAGTAAAATTAAGTTTTGAAATAGAGGCAGAAAAATTTGAAGATGCTATGAAAAAAGTTTATGCTAAAACTGCTAAATATTTTACAATACCTGGTTTTAGAAAGGGTAAAGCTCCAATGGCTATAGTTGAGAGAACTTATGGCTCAAGTATTTTTTATGAGGATACTTTTAATGAGTTGGTACCAGATATATATGATGAGGCTATTAAAGAGAATAAAATAGAAGCTGTTAGTAGACCTCAAATTGATATTAGTCAAATGGAAAAAGGTAAAGATTTAAAATTTACAGCTATTGTTCAAATAAAACCAGAGGTAAAACTTGGAAAATATAAAGGTATAGAATTAAAGAAAATAGAGTATACTGTATCTGATAAAGATGTAGAGCATGAATTAGGACATATGGCAGAACATAATGCAAGACTAGTTACAGTAGAAGATAGACCAGTAGAAAAAGGAGATATTACTATTATTGATTTTGTAGGTTCAATAGATGGAGTTGCTTTTGAGGGAGGAACTGCTACAAATCAAGAGTTAGAGATAGGAAGCAATAAATTTATACCTGGTTTTGAAGACCAAATTATAGGAATGAAAGTTAATGAAGAAAAAGATATTAATGTAACTTTCCCAGAAGATTATTTCTCTAAAGATTTGGCTGGAAAAGAAGCTACTTTTAAAGTAACATTACATGAAATTAAGAAAAAAGAATTACCAAAAATAGATGATGATTTTGCTAAAGATGTTAGCGAATTTGACACATTAGCAGATTTAAAAGCTGATATTAAGTCAAAAATGGAAAAAGAAAATGAAGAGAGAGCTAAATATGAGTCAGAGGAAGCAGCTATAGAAGCAGTTTGCAAGGATGTAGAGGTAGACATTCCATCTGGAATGATTGAAACAGAAATAGACAATATGGTTAAAGATATTGAAAACAAACTTTCTTATCAAGGTTTAACTTTAGACCAATACTTAAAATTAACAAATAAAACAATGGAAAATTTAAGAAAAGAATTTGATGAGCAAGCTAATAAGGCTGTAAAATCTAGACTAGTATTAGAAGCTATTATAAAAGCAGAAGATATTAAACCAGATGATAAAGAAGTAGAAGAAAAAGTTAAAGAAATGGCTAAAAATTACGGAAGACCAGAAGATGAGCTACTAAAAAATGAAGGGTTTAAAAATTATATAATAGATAACATGAAATATGAAAAAGCAATTGCATTTATATTAGATAATGCAAAAATGAAGAAATAGTTGTAATAAGAGTTAGGGGTGATTTAATATTTTTAAGTATTAGTAAGAGCCACTAACTTTTTTATATAGTAAAAAAAGTCATAAAAATATTAAATTAATGTTTGACTATACAAATTTAATGATATAATATAAATAATGTAAATAATTATAACTTTTTAAAATAAGATTAATATAATTTATAGGAGGATAAAAATGTTAGAGAGAAATAGTTTAGTACCATATGTAATTGAGCAATCAGCAAAAGGAGAAAGATCATACGATATTTTCTCAAGGCTTTTGAAAGATAGAATTATATTTTTAGGAGAAGAGGTTAATGCAACTACAGCAAGTTTAGTAATTGCACAATTATTATTTTTAGAGTCAGAAGATCCAGATAAGGAAATAAGTTTATACTTAAATACACCTGGTGGCTCTATTACAGATGGAATGGGAATAGTTGATACAATGAATTACATAAAATGTCCAGTTTCTACTATTTGTATAGGAATGGCAGCAAGTATGGGGTCTGTATTACTTGCATGTGGAGAAAAAGGAAAAAGATTTGCAACACCAAACTCAGAGATATTAATACATCAACCATTAATAGCAGGAGGAGGTCTTTCTGGTCAAACTACAGAAATAAAAATACATGCAGATCACATGGTTAAAACAAGAGAAAAATTAAATAAAATATTAAGTGAAAAGACAGGGCAACCATTAGATGTAATTAATAGAGATACAGAAAGAGATCATTATATGACTGCCGAGGAAGCTTTAAAATATGGTCTTATAGATGGAATTATGGAAAAAAGAAAATAAATTTTTATGTATATAAAGTTTAAATTTAATTAATTTTGTTAATGACTAATTAAAACTATATAATAAGTTAATATAAAAATTAATTTTGAATTAGAGATTATAGCAAATTATAGTGACTTTTAAGATTATATAAAAGTAAAAATTTATGACTGAAACGTAAGAAAAAATTATGTATAAAATTTAAACATAAATTTTGGAAAGGAAGCTTAAAATGGCTAAAAATACAAAAAGCAAAGAAATAAGATGTTCGTTTTGTGGAAAATCACAAAATAGTGTTGAGAGGATTATTGCAGGTCCTGGAGTATACATTTGCAATGAATGTATAAAAGTGTGTTCAAATATAGTAGAAGATGAATTATATGAAAATGACGAAGCTGAATATACTATAAACAAACAAGAAAAATTACCTACTCCAGAAGAAATTAAAGCTGTATTAGATTCTTATGTAATAGGGCAAGAGGATGCTAAAAAAACTTTATCTGTTGCGGTGTATAATCATTATAAACGTATAAATAATCAAAAAGATTCAGATGTAGAAATACAAAAAAGTAATGTATTATTGTTAGGACCAACTGGTAGTGGTAAAACTCTTCTTGCACAGACTTTAGCAAGAACTTTAAAAGTACCGTTCGCTATAGCGGATGCAACTACATTAACAGAGGCAGGATATGTTGGAGAAGACGTTGAAAATATTTTACTAAAATTAATACAAGCTGCTGACTATGATGTAGAAAAAGCAGAAAAAGGAATTGTGTATATAGATGAGATTGATAAAATTGCTAGAAAGTCAGAAAATCCATCTATAACAAGAGATGTTAGTGGAGAGGGAGTACAACAAGCGTTGTTAAAAATTGTAGAAGGAACAACAGCATCTGTACCACCTCAAGGGGGAAGAAAACACCCACATCAAGAGTTAATACAAATAAATACAGAAAATATATTATTTATTTGTGGAGGAGCTTTTGAAGGACTAGAAAAGATAATAAAAGAAAGAACATCTCAAAAATCAATTGGATTTGGAGCAGAAATTAAAAGCGAAAAAGAAGAGAGTAAGTACGAAATATTTAAAGAATTATTGCCACAAGACTTATTAAAATTCGGATTAATACCAGAGTTTGTTGGTAGACTTCCAATAATTGCGACATTACATGAGCTAGACAGAGAAGCATTAGCAAATATCGTAACAAAACCTAAAAATGCGCTAGTAAAACAATATCAAAAATTGTTTGAATTAGATAATGTTACTTTGGAATTTGAACCAGAAGCTATTAATCTAATAGTAGATAAAGCCATAGAAAGAAAAACTGGTGCGAGAGGTTTAAGGTCAATAATAGAAGAAATAATGAGAGATATAATGTTTGAAATACCATCAAATCCAAATATAGAAAAATGTATAATTACAAAAGAAACTGTAGAAAAAGGAGAACCTCCAAGACTTGTAATTAACAATAATAGGGAAGTAGCAAAAAAGGAAAAAGCAAAAAGAGAAACTACTAAAAAGACTGAGTCAGCGTAGTTGGAAATTAGGGACAGGTCCCAATTTCCCGATTTGGGAAATCGGGGACAGATCATTTTTTCTAAGATTTATATAAAAGCCAAAAGTGGTCCCAATTTCTAAAAAAGGAGTTATAGTAATGGATGAAGTAGAATTAGAAAAAATAAAAGTAAAGGCATTAGAAAATCATATTCCAATAATTATGGATGACACATTAGAAGTTGTTGGAGACTTACTTAACAAAATTAAACCAAAATTTATATTAGAAATTGGCACGGCTGTTGGATATTCTGCAATGTGTTTTTCAAAATATATATCAGAAGGTGGCTATATAGATACAATAGAAAGAGAACATGAAAGAGTAGAAGAAGCGAAGAAAAATATAGAGTTAGTAGGCATATTAGATAAAATTAACATCATTGAGGGAGATGCAGTAGAAATTTTGCCTACAATTAATAAAAAATATGATGTAGTTTTTATTGATGCTGCAAAAGGTAAATATCCAATTTTTCTAAAAGAGGCTTTGAGGTTAATTAATAAAAACGGATATATTATAGCGGATAATGTTTTGTACAAAGGTTATGTTATGAGCGACTATAACAAACATAAACAAAGAACTGCAGTAAGAAATTTAAGAGAATTTATTGCAGAAATAACAAAAAATCCTACTCTAGAAACTAAGATTCTAGAAGTAGGAGATGGGTTAGCAATAATAAAGGTTATTGCTTAGTATTTATTTTAAATTATTTTTAAGATAAATACTTAATACAAGAGAGAATTATATCTAAAATGAATACAAAAGCACACATATATACTATTGCTTTTTTGGTTGTAAAGTTTAGTTTATCTAATTCTTTACAACCTTTTTTGTAAAGTGGATATAATAATTTTGTAAATAATATTCCTGCTAATCCCCACATAAAACAGTATAACAAACTAACGCGTCCATTAATATTCATAAAATCATTTGGATAATCCCAACAGCGAATTTTAAAAAGTGCTTCTAAAGCATAGCCAGTAATATACTCAAATAATGTAAAAACAATCATGCATCCAACAAATATTTTTAAATATTTATGAGAAACATTCCTTTTTTCCATATAAGACAAAGCTATAATTAACATTGTGGCACCGCAACCATAAATAGGACAATAAGGACCAAGTAAGAACCCTCTTTTAGTTAATCCTAGCTGTATAGACGTATACGCGGTTTCACAAATCCATCCTATAATTGAAAATATAAGAAAGAATAAAAATAAATTATATAGTTTATTTTTTTCTTTATTTTTATCTATTACAACCAACTGATTAGTTGCAGTCTTTACATTTTTTGAGGCTGTTTTTTCTTCATTTTTATTATTATCTTTTGCTTTATTTAAGCTTTCACCATCAGCCAATTTTGTCACTCCCTTTTATTCAAGTAACAATATGATACCAAAAAACTATGAAAAAGTAAATTACCTTAAGTAAATTTTAATATGATTATACGCCAGTAGCACCAACGGTTGTAACTTGGTATTCTCCGTCAATTTCCTCTATGCATAATAATCTTCCTAAGCTAACATCTTTAATATTAGTAATTCCATCATAATCCATTTTATAGTCTATATAATAAATATATACAGCTTTTTCAGAAGTTTCTCTTGGCTCATAAGAACTATAGTCTATTGTAAAATCAGTTAAATTATATTTTTGCACAGTTTCTACAGCAGATGCAGAAGCGTAATCTCTTGCAGTATCCCAATCCTTAAGATTCACGGCATTAATAAATTCTATTGCAACATTTTTTATTTTTTCTTCTATATTAGTAGATTCAGAAATTAAAGCATTATTTGTAGAATTTTCTACAACAGAATTTTCCTCAGTAGAATTTATAACATTATTAGATATTGTGTTATTATCAGTTGTATTATTAACTTGAGATGATACACTTTCATTAAGAGATTCAAAAGTTGTAATTGCATTATTTATTGCATTAATTCTACATGCATTTTCTGTATTGTTTTTATACAATATATAAACAAGTAAACCAATAAGAAGAAGTATTATTATAATTAAGATAACTACTATAACTATTTTTTTGTTGCTCATCTATATTACCTCCTTAATTTGATTTTCATTATATCATAATTCTTTATTAATTTAAACTAAAATACCATGTTTGATTTTTAAATAATATAAAATTTACTAGGCGGGCTATAAACTTGAAAATAAACAATTATTATGGTATTATTATAATTGCTTATTTTGTAAAAATTATTAAAAAATAAAAATATGGAAATTGTGAATATTTTTAGTTTAAAGTAAAAATAGATGACCTGTCCCTAATTTCCCAAATCGGGAAGTTGGGACCTGTTCCCAATTTCCAAGAAGGAGTAATTTATGAAAAAACCAGAATTATTAGCACCAGCAGGTTCATTTGAAAAAGCAAAAACAGCATTTATGTATGGGGCAGACGCAGTATATTGTGGTACATCGTCTTTGTCACTTAGAAGTAGAGCAGAAGTTGATGACGGTGATTTAGCAAAAACAATAGAATATGCACATAGTATAGGAAAAAGAGTACATGCAGCAATTAATATTTATGCGTGGGATAATACTTATGATGAGATAAGAAAGCAAGCGAGAATGCTAAATAAACTAAAAGTAGATGCAATAATTGCAGCAGATGGTGGAGTAATAGATGTAATAAAAGAAGAAGCACCAGATATTCCAATACATGTGAGTACACAGGCAAATACAGTTAGTTACCATACAGCGAATTTCTGGTATAAAAATGGAGCTAAAAGGGTTATATTAGGAAGAGAATTGAATAAAGAACAGATAAAAGACATAATTAAAAATAAAGAAAAAGACTTAGAGGTGGAAATATTTATACACGGAGCAATTTGCTTTGGATATTCAGGCAGATGCTTTTTAAGCGATTTCTTAGCAAATAGAAGTGCAAACTTAGGAGACTGTGCACAAAGCTGTAGATGGGCTTATAATGTATATGTAGAAGAACATAATAATCCAGGCAATCTAATGCCAGTTGAACATGATGAAAAAGGTACATACATTTTTTCTTCTAAGGATTTATGTTTAGTAAAAGAAATTCCAGAAATTGTTGAAATGGGAGTAGATAGCGTAAAGATTGAAGGAAGATTAAAAACAGAATATTACTTAGCATCTGTAGTAAACGCATATAGAAATGCAATAGATGACTATTTTGAAAATCCAGAAGGATATGATTATACAAAATACTTAAAAGAATTAGAAAAAACTAAAACACGTGGGCTTACAACATTTTATTTTAACGACAGAAATAATAAGGATTTCCAAGACTACGAAGGAAAACAATATAATGCACATTATGAATTTGGTGGAAAAGTAACAGAATATAATGAGGACAAAACATTAGTAGAAATACGTAATAAATTAAGCGTTGGAGATACAATGGAAATATTAATTCCAAATAAAATAGATGTTGTAACATTTACAATAGATAAACTATGGGATGCAGAGACAGATGAGGAAATTCAAACAGTAAATCCAGGAAAAGCAGGTCAAAGTGTAAAAATGCATTTACCTATAAAAGCTGAAAACGGATGGATATTAAGAAGAAAGAAAAACTAGAATGATTTATTTCATTCTAGTTTTTCAAATTGCAGAGAAACTAAAAAACTACCTACAAAGCACAATATAGAGATAAACCCAGTAATATTAAAAGCAAATCCAGGATAAAGGATTAATACTGAGCCTAAGACAAACCCAATTATTGCATAAAATGTTTCCGGAAAGTAATTCTCTAAAAGATATTTAATTATCTTTAAGAATAAAAAACCTCCTAAAATAATACCTATTGCTAGTGGAACTAATATTGTGAAATATAAAGTAGAGATGGCGTCTAAATATTCATAATATACTCCAAATGTCATTAGAATAACACTACTACTAACTCCTGGGACAACAATCCCAATAGACATAAAAAATCCAGCAATAACTAAGAATAAGAAACTATTATTTGCTTCGTACATAATATTGTTTTCTAAAAATTGTTCTAATAAAAGTGAAAGAGTACCAATAGCAAAAGCGACTATTAAATACAAAATATAATGTAATCTAAATCCTTTTTTGGAGTTTGCCTTTTTAAATAAAATAGGAATACAGCCAATAATTAAGCCTATAAATGCGAATTTGGTTTGCATTGGATATGTGTTAAAAAGATATTTTAGAATTTTACCAAACAATAATATACCAGTGATTCCACCTAGTCCTATAGGAAGCAAAAATTTAAAATTTGTTTTAAAATCTTTGAAAATATTTAAAACACTATCTATTAGTTTTTCGTACAAACCGAAAATTACACAAAGAACACCACTACTAATACCGGGAAGTATTGCACCAGTTCCTATTGCAATCCCTTTTAAGTAATCAAACAAAAACTTCAAAGTAATTCAATCCTCCTTGTAATAAATATGTATAACGATTAAAAATATGATACATTATTGGAAAAATAATTATAATATGATAAAATTAGAATATAAAAAGAGATAATTATAATGCAAATGTGTTTGTAGTATGTATTAAAATTGATACATGAGGAATTATTGAAGAATAAACAGTAGGAATAGATAATTTATTAAATAAAGAAAAAAGTCGCGACGATGATGAAGAAAGATAGGAAAGAAGGATTAAAATGAGTATTGGATTAGTATTAGAAGGCGGAGCAATGAGGGGACTATACACAGCTGGAGTATTGGATGTATTTTTAGGAAATAATATCAAAGTAGACGGAATAATTGGAGTTTCTGCAGGAGTATTATTTGGTGTAAATTATTTATCAAAACAAAAAGGTAGAGCTATAAGATATAATAAAAAATTTGCTAAAGACAAAAGATATATGGGTATGAGATCTTTTCTTACTACAGGAAATATAATAAATAAAGACTTTGCATATTATGAAATTCCAACTAAATTAGATATTTTTGATGAAGAAACATTTGAAAAATCTGATACGGATTTTTGGGCAACAGTAACAAATATTGAGACAGGAGAAGCGGAATATATAAAATTAGAAAAGCCAATTGATCAAATGGAAGTATTAAGAGCCACTTCAGCAATGCCAATTGTTTCTGAAATAATAGAGATAGATGGTAAAAAATACTTAGATGGAGGTGTTTCAGACAGTATCCCAGTAGAAAAATGTAAAAGCATGGGATATGACAAAATAATTGTTATTTTAACTAGAACAATAGAGTATAGAAAGAAAAAAGCAAGCAGTACACTTGCTAAGATTAAATATAAAGAATATCCTAAATTAATAGAAACAATGGAAAACAGGTATAAAAAATATAATGAAACCGTAGAAAAAATAATAGACATGGAAAACAAAAAAGAAATATTTGTAATAAGACCATCAAAAGATTTAAAAATAAAAAGAATAGAAAAAGACGTGGATAAGTTACAAGCAATGTATGACTTAGGAGTAAGTGATTGCAAAAAGCAATTAGAGGATTTAAAGGAATATATAGGGGAGTAATTAATATGAAAGATAAAAACTTGGTAACAAAAATAATTTTAATATTGGCAGTAGTAATAATTGTGATATTAGTTATTTTACTAGTTAAATATATTTCTCTATATAAAGAAACAAGTAATCCTAAATTTGGATATTATATAGATAGTAATATGCAAATTACGAATATAGATTTACAAAATCATAACCGAATTTATGAGCAATTTTGTGTTGGAAAGTATGATTATAATTATGTTATAAAGTTGATAGATTATATATATAATTCGAACCAAGATAACTATGACAATAAATATTATCAAGTAAATGTGTTATTTAACGATAAAAAATATAATATGTCACAAGGTAGTGATTATAATGCTTTAAGTGAGCTAATTACAAATGAAAAAGGACAATATAATGCAAATATAAATTATAATGAAGAAACAGGATTTATAAATTTGATTACAATAAGGGGTAATAACGAATAGGAAAATAAAGTATAGATATATAGATTTTTAGTATGTATAAAATAAAAGAATAGGAGTAAAAGAGAAGGAAAGATCCTTCTCAGACTGTTGACAAAGTTCAAAAAATTTTGTTAATAGTCTTTTCTTTTGGCAT
>ERZ1643246.130-NODE-130-length-97039-cov-23.682267_pt1 | contig 97039 bp, 90 predicted proteins | sample MGYA00579265_ERZ1643246 | MGnify/ENA primary metagenome ERZ1643246 (study PRJEB29033, sample SAMEA4952261) | chicken gut metagenome | biome: Broiler Chicken; feature: Gastrointestinal Tract; material: Caecum | place: Ireland | collected 2018 | study: Broiler...
TATGATACAGAATCTGGATTCCAAGATGGGACATCCCGATTTCATAGACATCGGGAAAGCACATGGCAAACCGGATGTCTACCTTTTCCGGGTCTTTCATGACCGCGTTTACCTCGCCTCCGATATACCGGGCAGGTTTGTCGATCTGCAGCAAAATTTCATCGCTTAAAGCAAGTTTTCTCATGTTAAACAACCTTTTTATTGTGCAATTTACACAATCTCAATTTCCCTTCTACCTAAATGTTTTTCTCTTTTCTGAGTTTTGCTGTTTCCAGCGGAAAAGCTGATGATTCGTATAAATTGTACTATATGCTGTTTAATCTGTCAAAATGATATTTTATTAAATGCTGAACGATTATCGCTCTGTTCGTTTTTCTGTACGCCCTGGACAGCACCTGCAGATGGACCATTTTATTATTGACTTTCCTTTTCTTAATTGTTATTATTAAAATTACACTGAATCCAATAAAAGATAAACGATTTTTGAGGTGGAGCATGAAATATTCCAGAAAATTAAGCGATACGATTCACACACTGGCTTTCATCTGTCTGGGAGAGAAAGAACATCTGACCAGCGCCCGGATCGCGGAAAGCGTAAAGACAAACCCTGCATATATCCGGCAGCTGATGTCTGCTCTGAAAAATGCCGGAATTATTACTAATACCCAGGGTCGGGCAAAGGCCTGCATTACAAGACCTCCGGAGCAGATTACCCTGCTGGATATTTACCGCGCTGTGGAGGGCGAAAAACCTCTGCTTCATTTGGATATCGATACCAATCCGGAATGCGGAGTAGGCATACATGTGCAGCTTGCAATCGGAGATTTCTACCGGGAAATCCAGGATGCCGCAGAGCAGAAAATGGCGGCAATCACTCTTCAGGATATCATAGACCGCTACCATGCAAAGCTTGAGAACGTATACAACACCAATCAGATAAAAAACGAGAAAGAGGGGAATTCGTGTGAAACAGAAGAAAAAAACCGGACTAGTCGTTGAAGGAGGCGGTATGAAATGTGCCTATAACGCCGGAATCCTGGACGCCTTTCTTGACGAAGGAATCTCTTTCGACTATTGTATCGGAGTTTCCGGCGGATCGGGCAACCTGGCCTCATAGGAGGAAAAGATCCCCTGGATTTCCCGGCCCTTATGAAAAATCCTGCCGAATACCAGGTAGTAGTAACAAATGCGGAAACCGGGAAGCCGGAATATTATGGAAAAGAAAGAATGGCACAGGACGACTACCGACTGATCATGGCCTCCAGCGCTATACCGGCCGCCTGCCGTCCGGTGGAAATAAACGGTACTTTTTATTATGACGGAGGCATCTCTGACGCGATTCCTGTACAGCATGCGCTGGCGAAAGATTGCGACCGTCTGGTTGTAATTCTGTCAAAAACCAGAGATTATGTGAGGAAACCACAGGGAATGCATTTCCTGTATTCCCGGATTTGCCGCAGATATCCGCGCATTGTAGAAGCGATCGAACAGCGTCATATCACCTATAACGAAAATCTGCGACAGGTCTTTGCGCTGGAGAAAAAAGGCGTTGCTTTTGTTTTTGCTCCAAGCCAGGCCATCCATGTGGGAACATATTCGATGGATGAGAAAGCAGAACTTGCCCTGTATGATCTGGGGATAAGAGATTTTAAAAGCCGCCGGGAAGAACTGGAACGTTTTTTGCAGGGATAATATCAATTCCTGTCCGGGACATTTCAGGAATCTGCTTATTCCGGAGAACGGAGCCTTTTCTGCTTTCAGACTTCTTTTCTCCTGGATGCATCATAAATCATGCTGACCCCCAGGGCCGCGATAAGCACACACACCGCCAGCCCGGTGATTCCGTTCATCCGGTTTGCATCCATGCTGCTTTTTTCCCGGAAAGAGGCGAGCATCGTCGCCTGAAGGGTCAGCATGGACACCAGGGCGTCCGCCACTCCAATGTTCCGGATCGTGATCAGAATCGGCGACTGCATTTTTCTTACTTTTATCATATGAATGACAGCCATCGTTATTTTATAAAAGGTATACGCCGCGATGGAAATCACCATGATTTCTGAATACGTTTTTGCCGTTCCCTGGGATATGGTCAGCAGCACGACTCCGCTCAGGGCCAGATTCAGCAGTAGAAGCAGAATCCCGTCTGTCCGGATGACGGACCGTTCTTTTTTCCTGATCTGCACCGGATCCTCCATACGGGAAATCTTTCTTCCCGCTTGCACCGCACGGTAGCGCATAATTCCAAGCAGACTGTAGTAGACCGCCATGGTGATAAACCATGCGGAACGATTCATAATACCGATCACGCCGTTATAGAACGTGTAAGCTACATTGATCGAAAAAGACGGCAGCGTCGTCAGGATGGTTCGAAACGTATAATCTTCAAGAAACTGTGCGCCGAGAGAAGTTCTCCCGACGGCCAGAAAAATTTTTTCAACCATTCCCTTTCTAAGATCTCTGTACAGACATACGCAGGCGGCCGTCAGAACCGCCGCCGCAAGAACGTATACGGCGATCCCCGCTGCCTGCGGCAGTATGTTTTTCTGCGCCTGTACCACAGACAAAACAGAAACAACCGCTGCTCCCAGATAAATTAACAGATGAGTGACTCCCTTCTTCATCTCTCTCCGCGGCTTTCAGCCAGCGCCGCGCCTCCTTTTCCGCAGGGCTCTCCTGCTTTTTTTGATTTATCCTATCACAGATTTGTTTCAGTTTTGTTTATTTTCCCCCTTATTTTTCGCCTGATCGGAACTATCGTCCGGCATTATCCGCTTTCTGTATTCCCTCGGCGAAACACCGAAGGCTTTGCGGAATGACCGGTTGAAATACGAACAGTTCAGCTGGCTGAACTGTTACCGCTTGCCTTTCGGATCATACGATAATGCTTGCATTCTCATATCAGGGAAGTTTATAATAAAAATAAGAATTTATGCGGCCGGTTTTCCGACAATAGCCGTATTTTATTGAAAGGAGTGTTGTAATTATGTCTCAAACAGTTAAGCTGTCTCCCGCAGCGCTGAAGCGCCTTCGCACCGTTGACGAACGATTGATGTCTTACAATATCGAAATGGCCGAGGTGACCGGAGGAACCTTCTGGAAGGCCTACACCCCGGGACAGATTGCCGGAACAGAAGAATTTCCGCCGATGAAAAGCATGGCGGATTTCGGAACTTCCATGCAGGTTTATCCTCCTGTCAATCTGTACGATCCAAAGCTTCGTTCTCTGGCTGCAGAGTTCGGTCCTGTATGGGTACGGGTTTCCGGAACCTGGGCCAGCAAAACCTATTATGATTTTGACGGAACTGCCAATGGAAAAAGCCCGGAAGGATACCAGAACGTGCTGACAAAAGAACAGTGGATCGGCGTACTGGATTTTGTAAGGGCAGTCGGCGGCAAGCTGATGATCTCTGTGGCAAACTGCATCGGTCTTCACAAGGCGGACGAGCCCTGGAATCCCAGCGAAGCGGAAAAAATTTTCCGACTGAGCAAAGAATATGGCGTGCCCATCGAAGCGGCTGAATTCATGAACGAGCCCAATATGCTCAGCTACAGCGGCGCGGCGCCCGGTTACACAGCAGCCGACTATGCCCGTGATCAGGATCTGTTCATTGCCTGGGTGCGCAAAAACTATCCGGAAACGCTTCTTGTCGGTCCCAGCAACACCTGTGACAATGCCATGGGACCTGACTCCGACACCCCGGAGGAAGAGGTACACAGCGGCGGAGTGGCAAGCGTAATGGGCGACGTCGCAACCGTCGACGAGCTGATGGATGGCACAAAGGAAAAGCTGGATGTGTACAGCTACCATTATTACAACGGAGTTTCCGAGCGTCTGGCATCCATTATGCCGGCGGTTCACTGGGATGTGTCAGCGGCAACCACAGAACCGTATCTGGCGGTAGCGGGAAGAACTGCCCGTCTGAACGTTCCTGCCCGTGACAAATACTGCCCGGAAGGACAGATGTGGGTGACGGAGAGCGGAGATGCCGGCGGCGGCGGAGACACCTGGGCATCCACGTATCTGGATGTATTCCGCACCTTAAATGAGCTGGGTGAGTTTGCCACCGTCACGGACGGCGTAATCTTCCATAATACGCTGGCCTCCTCTGATTACGGTTTTCTGGAAAGAGAAGTTTTCTCTCCGAGACCCAATTATTTCGCTGTTCTGCTCTGGAACCGCCTGATGGGTACGGAAGTATACGATACCGGAGAACCGATCCGGGAAGGCGCCCATGTGTTCGCTCACAGCCGCAGAGACGGCAAAGAGGGCGTATGCTATCTGATCATTAACAATTCCACAACCGAAACAACATCGGTGGAGCTTCCGGAACCTGCGGTACGGTACACCCTGTCCGCGGACAGCCTGCGGGCGCCTGTCATGAAGTTAAACGGACGTCCTCTGGTTCTTTCGAATGAGAACGGCCTCCCGGATCTTTCGGGAGAGGAACAGGCGGCGGGAACCCTTACGCTTGCCCCCGCAACGATCACATTTCTTGTATTTTAACTCTGGGTTACGCTGATAATCAGATCATACCAGGATGCGGAAAAGGGGCGCCCCGCAGAATCCGGGCCTTTCAGCCTTTGGATTCTTTATGGGGCAGCCTCTTTTTTTCTTATTTTTCTATCTGTTCTTTCCATCGCTTGTCAATTTTCACCACAATTTTCCCTCTGTATAAAACTTTTTGATTCTTTTTGTGAAACCTGCTGTTTCTTTCTGTTGAATCTCATCCCCGTTCTGTGATATACTCTTTCTGCATTTATCTAATCGGGAGAATGTTTCCGGGCAGAAGAAATCTTCCGCCCTGCCGAAACACCCGGACTGGTTCGTAAACTTCCCAGGATAAAAAACCAAGTATCTCGTACCGGAACCTACTGATGTACTGGTTTCCGGAATACAGAAAAGAAAAGGAGATTGGAGAATGAATGCAAGAAAAATTATCGTTGACTGTGACCCGGGAATCGATGATGCGCTGGCGCTGATGCTGCTTTTGCGCTCACCGGAAACAGAAATTCTCGGAATCACTGTTGTCTGTGGAAATGTCCCGACCTCTCTCGGCGCGGAAAATGCGCTGAAAGTTCTCAGCTGGATGGGTCGTCCGGACATTCCTGTCTACGTCGGAGAAGAACGTCCTCTGGTCCGTAAATATGTGGACGCAAGGGATACCCACGGCTCCGATGGTCTGGGAGAATCTTTCTATCCCCCTGTAACCTCTGTACGTCCGCGCCGGGATGCGGTGCGCTTCCTCGCGGAAACCCTGACGGACGCGAAAAAGCGTTCTGAAAAAGTTACGATTCTGGCACTTGGTCCTCTGACCAACCTCGCCCGGCTGATTGAGACCTGCCCGGAATGTCTGGACGGTCTGGAGGCGCTGTATTCCATGGGCGGCTGCTACAGAAGCCACGGAAACTGCTCTCCTGTCGCCGAGTACAATTACTGGTGTGATCCCCACGCTGCGAAGAACGTCTTTCATGCATTCTCTGCGCTTCCGCAGCTGTCCGGCAAGCAAATCCATATGGTCGGTCTCGATGTGACGCGGAAAATCGTTCTCACGCCGAACCTTGTGGACTACCTCTGCCGTCTGGAGCCGGAAATCGGCGGAAAAATTCGGGACATCACCCGTTTTTACATGGATTTTCACTGGGAGCAGGAAGGCATCATCGGCTGTGTCATCAATGATCCCCTTGCCGCCGCTTATCTGATTGATCCCACCCTGTGCAGCGGCTTTTCTGCCTGCACGGCAGTTGAGACGGAAGGTCTCTGCCTGGGGCAGACTGTTGTGGACGCCTTTGATTTCTGGAAAGCGCCGGTGAACAGTTATATTCTCACGGAAACCGCTCCTCTCCGCTTTATGGAAATGTTCTTTGAGCGGATCACCAACATGCCGGCCTCTGTGCTCTCTCCCATGCTTCAGCAGCTGATGGGCCCGGACGCGGCAGTGAAGGAGGGAAGTCTATGAAAAGATCTGCAGAAATGAAAACTCCGGGAAAAACAATGTCCCGGTCTCTGGTATTATGTATCATCGCCTTCTCTGCCGTTCTGAATCTGCTTGGGGGAAACGTTGCGCTGCTGCTGCGGCTTCCCGTCTATCTCGATTCCTTCGGCACCATGTTTACGGCCGTTCTGCTGGGACCTGCCGCCGGCATGGTTCCCGGAATCATCAGCGGAGTGATCGGCGGCTGTACCTCTGACGTCTATGCTTTTTTCTATCTTCCGGTACAGATGATACTGGGACTGGTATGCGGCCTCACTGCCCGGCAGATACGCTCCCTGAAGGCAAGAACCCTGTGGAAGCTCCTCCCTCTCGCGGCGGTGATCAGTCTGCCCGGCACAATCGTCAGCTCCCTGATCACTGCCCTGGTATTCGGGGGAATCACTTCCTCCGGTTCCACTGTACTGGTACAGCTGTTTCACACTGCAGGAATTCCGCTGACCGCAAGTGTTTTTCTTGTTCAGTTTCTGACCGATTATCTGGACCGTGTGATCGTGCTCAGCGCTGTAACGGCAATGCTTCCGGTATACTATCATGCGTTTCCGCGAAAATAAAAATCAGTGTATAAGAAAAGAGGTAAAAATGGAACGATATAATCTGATCACAGAAAAAAATCCCAGGGAGATTGTCCTGCTCCAGTCTTTTCCGTGCGCCTGGGGCAAATGCCGGTTCTGCGATTATACAGACGACAACTCCAGGGACCGCGCTTCCATGGTGGAGCTGAACCGGCAGATTCTCTCCCGCGTCACGGGAAGCCTGGGCGTTCTGGAAGTCATCAATTCCGGGAGCTGCTTTGAGCTTCCGGAAGAAACCCTGGAACTGATCCGGCAGATCGTCCGGCAGAAAAACATCCGGCGCCTTTTCTTTGAGGCGCACTGGATGTACCGGAACCGCCTGCAGCAAATGCGGGATTATATGGGAATCCCTGTCACATTTAAAATCGGAGTGGAGACTTTTAACGAAGATTTCAGGGAAAATTATCTGAACAAACATGCGGATTTTCATTCCCCGGAGGAAGTGGCCAGGTATTTCGATTCTCCTTGCCTGATGGTCGGAATCCGGGGCCAGACGAAGGAAATGATCGATTACGATATGACGATGCTGAAAAAGCATTTTGCCCTCGGCACAGTCAACGTATTCACCGACAACAGCACCGACGTAAAACGGGACCCTGAGCTGGTGGACTGGTTTATGAAGAAATACGCGTTTCTTCTGGACGATCCTTCTGTAGAAGTTCTCTACGAAAAGACGGATTTCGGCGTAGGCGACTGAAGTGTAACAGTTCAGCCAGCGGAACTGTTACACTGAATCTTATTTTTTTTTATATTTCTCTTTACTTCCAATTCCGGTTCAGTATATAATTTTTTTGTACACCGACAGGTTGATTACGATTTTTTTTGATAAGGAGACAGAAAAATGGGTGGAATATTTGGCGTTGCATCGAAAAACACTTGCACCATGGACTTATTTTTTGGTGTTGACTATCACTCGCATCTGGGCACGCGCAGAGGCGGTATGGCGGTTTACGGCGAGGATGGATTCAACCGTTCGATTCACAATATCGAGAACTCACCGTTCCGTACCAAATTTGACCGGGATCTGGACGAGCTGAAGGGTACGCTGGGCATCGGATGTATTTCAGACAACGAGCCGCAGCCGCTTCTCGTACAGTCGCATCTCGGCAGTTTTGCCATCACAACCGTAGGCAAAATCAACAATATGGACGAGCTGGTGGATATTTCCTACAAAAACGGATGTACCCATTTCCTGGAGATGAGCGGAGGAAACATCAATCCCACGGAGATGGTCGCTTCCCTGATCAACCAGAAAGCTTCCATTCTCGAAGGCATCCAGTATGTACAGCAGATGGTAGACGGCTCCATGACCCTACTGGTTATGACTCCTCAGGGAATCTATGCGGCCAGAGACCGTCTGGGCAGAACCCCTCTGGTCATCGGACGGAAAGAGGACGCATTCTGCGCTTCCTTTGAGAGCTTTGCTTTCGTGAATCTTGGCTATCACACTTATAAGGAGCTTGGACCGGCGGAGATCGTCTACCTGACTCCGGAAGGCATGGAGGTTCTCCAGCAGCCGGCGGACAAGATGAAAATCTGCTCCTTCCTCTGGGTATATTACGGCTATCCGACCGCTACCTACGAGGGCGTAAACGTGGAACAGATGCGTTATAAATGCGGCGACATTCTGGCGCAGAGAGATGACGCGCACCCGGATCTCGTGGCAGGTGTTCCGGATTCCGGCACTGCCCATGCAGTCGGCTATGCAAACCGCTCCGGAATTCCTTTTGCACGCCCGTTTATCAAATACACGCCGACCTGGCCGCGTTCTTTCATGCCGACCAATCAGAGCCAGAGAAATCTGATCGCCCGCATGAAGCTGCTGCCGGTTCATGAACTGATCAAAGACAAGAGTCTTCTGCTGATCGACGATTCCATTGTGCGCGGCACACAGCTGAGAGAGACCACGGAATTTCTTTATGACAGCGGCGCAAAGGAAGTGCATATCCGTCCGGCCTGCCCGCCTCTGATGTACGGATGCAAGTTCCTGAATTTCTCCCGCTCAAAATCCGAGATGGATCTGATCACCCGCCGTGTGATCCAGAAGCGTGAGGGAACCGTCAACGACAAAATCCTGGAGGATTACACAAACCCGGATTCCACCAGCTACAAGGAAATGCTGGAGGATATCGGAAAGGAACTGAATTTCACTTCCCTGCGGTATCACAGACTGGACGATATGATCTCCTCCATCGGAATTTCTCCGTACAAGCTCTGCACCTATTGCTGGAACGGAAAAGAATAAAGTATCTCCCATCCCGCGGCCTGTCCCGTTTCCCGTAACCGTTCAGCCCAGCTGAACCGTTGCCATTTCTCGCAGGCCGCGGGATTTTTAACTGTTCCAACAGATAACCAATTGCCGGATTTTTTCTCATCTTCCGTCCGTTTCATGAATATCATAAAGAAAAACCCTCTGCCGGATCCAAAACCGGTTTTGCCGGCAGAAAGGAGAACCATGATATCTGACACCACCTATCCGTTCCGTCTTCCCCGACTCCCCTATTCCTACAGCGCCCTGGAGCCTTATATCGACCGGAGAACCATGTTCTTTCATCACGACCTGTATTTCGATCTGCTGGCCCCCGCCGGCCAGAAGTTTCCCCCGGAACTGGCGGAGGCGTTCGGCGGGGAAGACAACTGGAGACAGCAGATGAAAGCGGCTGCTCTTGGTCTGTTTGGCTCCGGATTCGTCTGGCTTGTCCGCGACGAATCCGGGGCGCTGAAAATTCTCCCTCTCCCCAATCAGGACAATCCGCTCTCCGACGGGATGCAGCCGATCCTCCCTCTGGACGTCTGGGAACATGCTTACTATCTGAAACACCAGAATCTGCGGAGCGATTACATTGATTCCTGGTTCCAGGTCATACACTGGGACGGCGTCCGGCAGCGTCTCCAGGAGACCGCAAAGCCCTGACAACATTTTCAATATCGCAGGGAACGAAGTTTCCTGCGATTCAAAAAGAGCGGCAGGAAAGGGACAACATGGGCACACGTTTTCTCTTTCCTGCCGCTCTCCGGAAGCGCTACCTCCGCGCAAGCTCCCTGGTAATATCTTCCCAGGTGATTTCCTTTTCCGCCATTAATACCATCACATGGTAAAGGAAGTCTGAAATTTCATACTTGATTTCCTCCGGATCCGGATTTTTCGCCGCGATCACGATCTCCGTACATTCTTCTCCTACTTTCTTCAGAATCTTGTCAATTCCCTTGTCAAACAGATAATTGGTGTAAGACCCTTCTTTCGGATGCTGTTTCCGGTCGCAGATCACATCGTACACCTGCTGGAACACTTTCAGCGGATTTCGCTCCTCATATTCTTTTTTTGCCAGCTCCCGGAAGAAACAGGTTCTGTTTCCCGTATGACAGGCTGCGCCAATCTGGGAAACCCTCGCCAGAATCGTATCTCCGTCGCAATCCAGCATCAGAGATTTCACATACTGAAAATGGCCGGAGGTCAGTCCCTTTGTCCACAGCTCGTTTCTGCTCCGGCTCCAGTAGGTCATACGGCCGGTTTTCAGCGTCGTCTCAAACGCTTCCTCATTCATATAGGCCAGCATCAGCACCTCGTCCGTCCGGTAATCCTGAACGATCACAGGCACCATTCCGTCGCTGTTTTTCTTAAACTCCGCCCATGAGACAGAGCTCTCAAAGGTATTGACAGGAATTCCTGCTTCCCGGCAGGAAGCCTTCAGCGCCATGAGATCCTGCTCCGGTCCGCTCACTCCGGCGCCGGTCACCACACACACCTGCTCCTCTGCCAGCAGCTTCTCCGGATTCCCGGACTTTGCCATCACCATCAGCGGAAGGCCGGAGAGCCTTGAAATCTCATCCGCCTGTTCCTCATCACAGAACACCATGCCTGCAAACGTCTCAATCTGCTCCCGGTGCTTCCAGAACGTCTCCCCGTCCGGAACAAAGACCACAATCTTATCCTTTCCGAATTTGCCGGACACTTCCTCCAGCAGATCACAGTTGGATTCCTTCGCGAAATTCAGGACCGCTCTCCTGCAGCCCGCATAAAGAATCTTTTTCACATCCTCCATCCGGCGGACATTTCCTCCGCCGGTCACCGGAACTTCGGCACGGTCGCAGATCCTGATCAGATCCCCGATCGCCCGGTCATGCTCCGCATCACTTTCCGAAAAATCAAGAACCAGCAGCTCATCCGCTCCCCGGTCCGAAGCCCCCGCCGCCAATTCCTCCACCGGAACCTCCGAAACCCGTTCCTCCGAGCCGAACCCCGAAACCGCCGTTCCGTCTTTCAGATAAATCACCGGAACCAATAACTTTTTCACAACAACACCTCCTGATTTCCAATGGTATAATTCAAAAGCAATAACCGTTCAGCCAGCTGAACTGCTGCCCAAAATACACGAAACAACCGCCGGCGGGAAGCTTCCAGGCCGTTCCATCACAGGCTTCCTTTTGTGGACAGAACTCCGGAAATCCTCTCATCTACCGATGTCGCCTCGTCCAGAGCCTTCGCCGCCGCCTTGAACATCGCCTCGATGATATGATGACAGTTCAGCCCGTCCAGTACCTTGATATGGAGATTCATCCCACAGGAATAGGACAGGGCATAGAAAAACTCCCGGACCATCTCCGTCTCCATATCGCCGACTTTTTCCCGGGAAAACTCCGCCTGGAACGACAGGTAGGGTCTTCCGCACAGATCCACCGCCGCCAGCACCAACGTCTCATCCATCGGAAGAATCCTGCTTCCGTATCTGCGGATGCCCGCCTTGTCGCCCAGGGCTTCCTTCAGGGCTGTGCCGAGCACAATCCCGAAATCCTCGATGGTGTGATGGCCGTCCACCTGCAGATCCCCCTGCATTTCCAGCCGCAGGTCGAAAAAGCCATGCCGGGCGAAACCGTCCAGCATATGGTCGAAAAATCCGATGCCTGTAGTCCCTTCGAAGGTACCCTTTCCGTCCAGATTCAGTTCCAGACAGATCTGCGTCTCTTTCGTGTTCCGCACAACTCTGGCAGTTCTCAGCATGATGGCTCCTCCTTCTCAAAACGCACCGCGATGGAATTTGCATGTGCCGTCAGCTGCTCCGCCTTCGCAAACGTCTCAATATCCGTATGGATCTTCTCCAGCGCATCCCTGGAATAGTAGATCACGCTGGATTTCTTCACAAAGTCATCCACAGAGAGCGGCGAGAAGAATTTCGCCGTTCCGTTGGTGGGCAGGATGTGGTTCGGTCCGGCAAAGTAATCTCCCAGCGGCTCGCAGGAATGCTCGCCCAGGAAAATCGCTCCCGCGTTGCGTACTTTCATCATATCCTCAAATGGATTCGCCGTCACAATCTCCAGATGCTCCGGCGCAATCTGATTCACAGTCTCGATCGCCTCCTCTTTCGACTCTGCCACGAGAAGATAGCCGAAATTGTCCAGAGATTTCTCAATAATCTCCCGGCGGGAAAGGGTTTCCAGGAATTTCCGGATTTCCCCGTCCACCTGCTCTGCCAGTCTGCGGGAGGTGGTAATCAGAATCGCGCTTGCCAGTTCGTCATGCTCCGCCTGGCTCAGAAGATCCGCCGCCACAAACCGCGGATTCGCCGTCTCATCAGCAAGAACCAGGATCTCACTGGGACCGGCGATGGAATCGATGCTGACATTGCCGTACACCGCCTTCTTTGCCAGCGCCACATAGATGTTTCCCGGTCCGACGATCTTATCCACCTTCGGAATGCTCTCTGTGCCGTAAGCCAGCGCCGCGATCGCCTGGGCCCCGCCCACCTTGAAGATTCTCTGTACGCCGGCTTCCTTGGCCGCCGCCAGAACCACCGGATTTACCTTTCCTTCGCGGCTGCATGGCGTCGTCATACAGATCTCGCGGACGCCCGCCACCTGGGCCGGAAGAACGTTCATCAGCACAGAGGACGGATAGGCCGCTTTGCCTCCCGGCACATATACGCCGACCCGGTTCAGCGGAGTCACTTTCTGTCCCAGAAGGGTTCCCTCCTCCGTGGAAGTAAACCAGCTGTTCTCCTTCTGTTTTTCATGGTAGGCGAGAATGTTCTCTCTGGCTTTGCGGATCACCTGGATCAGCCCGGAGTCCACCTGGGCGTAAGCCTCCCCGATCTCCTGCTCCGTAACCTCCACCGTAGATGCGTCCAGCTTCGCTCCGTCAAACTTCTCCGTATATGCAAACACCGCCTCGTCCTTCTTCTCCCGAACCGCCGCGATGATCTCGCTAACCGCCGCCTCATAGGTCCCGAACTGGGTAGGACTGCGCTTCAGCATGTTTTCCAGTATATTTTCCTCTGTTTCCCTCGTAAGATTTACAATTCTCATGTACTCTTTCCTCCCACGCACATTTTCTGTACCAGTTCAGTCCTTTTCCGTCAGCGCCGTCTTCAGCGCGCCGATCAGCCGGCTGATTCTTTCGTTCTCCATCCGCATACTTACCTGATTGACTACCATCCGTGCAGACAGCGGGCAGACCTCCTCCAGAACGTCAAGGCCATTTTCCCGCAGGGTCGTCCCCGTCTCCACAATATCGACGATGACCTCAGAAAGCCCTACGATCGGCGCCAGCTCAATGGAACCGTTCAGTTTGATGATCTCCACCGTCTGATGCTTTTTATTGTAAAAATAATCTTTGGCAATATTCGGATATTTTGTCGCCACCCGGATCAGTCGGTTGTGCTGCAGCAGATCCGCCGCAGAAGCCGGTCCGCAGACACACATTCTGCAGGCTCCATAGCCCAGATCCAGCACCTCATACAGCTTTCTTCCTTCTTCGAGAATCGTATCCTTGCCGACAATTCCGATATCCGCCGCGCCGTATTCCACATAAGTCGGCACATCCGGTCCCTTTGCCAGGAAGAAACGGAATCCCATCTCTTCGTTGACAAAAATCAGTTTTCTTGAGGACGGATCCTCCATCTCCTCGCAGGTGATTCCCACCTTCCGGAAAAGTTCCATTGTCTTCTGCGCAAGACGCCCCTTGCCAAGCGCAATGGTCAAATATCTCATGACTGTGTTCCTCCCTGCATCTGCTTAATTTCCACCGGGCGGATCTCCTGAACCGTCAGATCAATGGCATAAATAGCCGTCTCTTTCTGAAGATACACAATCCCGCCGAACTGGTTTCTCTTTCCGTAGGCAATATAATCCTCCAGGACTTTTCCCCGCGCAAACGGCACGAGGGCCACATCCAGCCCTTCCTTCCGGTGGTCCTTTGCCATCCGGACCGCCATTTTTTCCAGAAAATCCGGATAAAGCAGCATCGTTCTCGTCCGGGGAACAGGTCCGGCGATCTTCTGGCGCTCCAGAGCGTCCAGCATCGGCTGAAGCACGACGCAGAATCCCACTGCCGGGGCATCCTTTCCAAAATACTTCAGCAGACGGTCATACCGGCCGCCTTTGACTACAGGCTCTCCGTTGCCGTAGGTATACGCCTGAAAAATCAGTCCGGTATAATACTGAAAACGGCTCAGCATACCGAAATCAAAGCAGATGTACTTCTCATATCCGTAATCCTTCAGGATTTCATAGATTTCCTCCAGACGGGCCGCCGCATCCAGCGCCTCACGGTTTCTCGTCAGTGCTTTCGCCTTTTCCAGGACCTCCGGTCCGCCGAACATCTGTGTCATGCTGGCCAGCGCACGTCTCTGCTCCGGGCGGAGATGGAATTTCTCCAGCAGCTCCTCCACACCGAAGTAATTTTTGATCGAAATCAGTTCTCTCAGCTGGTGGTATCCTTCCTCCGAAAGGCGCGCCTCCTTCGCCAGCGCACGGAAATAACCGATGTGCCCGATGCTGAGCTGAAATTCACGAAAACCTGCGTCCAGCATCAGCCGCACAGTCATCGCCAGCAGCTCCGCATCCGCCATCGGAGAATCCTCGTTCAGCAGCTCGACGCCCATCTGCGTGGATTCCTTCAGCCTGCCCTGGTAACTGGAATTGTTTACAAAACTGCTTCCCTGATACCACAGCCGGATCGGAAATTCCTCCTCCGTATAATACATGGAAACCGCCCTTGCGATGGAAGGCGTAAAATCCGGGCGGAGCACCAGCGTGTTCCCCTCCCGGTCAAAAAACTTGTACAGCTCTCTGGACGGCGTCGTGCCGACCTCTCTGCTGAACACATCGAAAAATTCAAAGGTCGGCGTCTCGATCTCCTGATATCCATATGCCTGAAACACCTTTTCTATTTTTCTCTGAAGCGTCCGCTTCTTCTTACATTCTTCGCTGAATACATCCCTCACACCTTCCGGCGTATGAATGCTCTTATCCATCTGAAACATCCTCCTTCTCACCGGCGCGTCGTAACAGTTCAGCCCACTGAACTGTTACGGCGCCTCCACTGTCTCCGAAACGATTTTCCGCCGCGCCGGCAGACTTTTTCACTTTACTTCGCTACCATGATAGCATCAGAAACTACTGGTATTATACCGGAAGGCACCCTGCCTGTCAATCCCGAAGTTCAAGGTCTCTTTGCAGCCCTTTCAGGTACGGCAGAAGAACGCCGTCCCGACCCCGTTCCAGAATCCATCCGGGATCCAGTTCCTCAAACCGGAAATGTTTTCTGCCTCCGGAGACGCCCCTCTCCCAGAAGCGCATCATCTCCTCAAATCTGAGATAATAGAAGGCGTCCCTTTCCGCAAAAAACAGAAGCAGGAAGGCGACCCCTCCCTGCGCTTCAAAATCCTGCATAAACCGAACCTGATGCTCATGAATGTTGGCCAGGGGAAACGCATCCCTGTGGCACTCCTTTGCATCAAAGCAGACCGGTACTCCCTGCACCACGCCAATATAATCCACCGTACTCTTTTTTTCAAAATACGCCAGCGTAATATGCCGGCTTTCCTTGTCGATCCGGATCGGAGTGATCGGGGTGGGAACCTTCTGAATCAGCGCAAGATTTTTTTCCCGATACTGTTCGTTGGTGCGGTTGATCACTTCTTCCAGAAGCGATCCGCGCAGACCTCTTGAATTCCATGTGGCCATTTTTCTTCCGTCCTTTCTGCTGTCCTGATGCTCCGGTACATAACCGGACCGGCCGCGCCGGCAACGTTCGGCCGGCGGACTGTAACCTGTATCATACTATTTCAGCATTCCCATCCTGGACAGGGGCCAGTACCGGAACATCGCCTCTCCGATGATCTCGTCTCTGCTCACATACGGGTTCTTCCAGTACCTGGAATCCTTCGATATCTCCCGGTTGTCCCCGAGCACAAAATAGGAATCCTCCGGGACATGGTAAGGTCCGAAGTCCCCGGTGGGCGGTTCCGGACAGAAATCATCTCTTAAGGGATGATCCGAGCCGTCAATATATACTTTTCCGCTCCGGATCTCCACCGTCTCACCCGGCAGTCCGATCACACGTTTAATAAACCTCTGGCTCTCATCGTCGGGAAAATAAAAGATGATAATGTCGTATCGCTCCGGCCCGTCCCGCCAGTACGCCAGACGGTTTCCAAACAGCTGATCCCCTGTCATAATTGTTTTTTCCATGGACGGCGACGGGATTCTGGCATTGATCACCACCGCCTGGACAAGAAAAAGGATCGCCGCGGTCACAGCCAGAATCATTCCGACATATTCCGCCAGAAGTCTTCCGCCGTTGTTTCTTCTTCTCCGTCTCTTTCTTCTGCTCTCTCTCATTTCTGTCCTGTCATGCATCTGCCTGCCTCCGATGTCAGCCCTCCAGTCCCTCCGCCTGCAGAATCTTCCGAAAAAGCTCCGGCGGTTCCGCTGTAACCGTTCGCCGCGAAAGCGCATCGAACGGTGCGTCCATCGCCGGAAACTCGATTTTCCAGCTGTGAAGGAACTGAGAATTCAGTCTGTAGCGTTCCCTGAAATACCTGTTGAACGTTGCGTCTCCATACTTTCCGTCTCCGGCCAGCGGGTGGCCGGTTCCCGCCAGATGGCTGCGGATCTGATGGGTTTTTCCGGTAACCAGCTCAACCTTCAGCAGAGTCATGGCCCCGTTTGACGCCAGCGGTTCATATGCCGTCTCAATCGGCGCGCCGCCCTCTGCCGGTTCCCGGCTCACCGTCACCTGATTTTTCTTTCTGTCTTTCACCAGCCAGCCCCGGATCCTCTCACCTCTGCGGATGGTTCCCCTAACCAGAGCCAGATAGTATTTGCCCGCCTGCCGTTCCTTCAGCAGACGGCCTATCTCCTGCGCCGCCCCCAGCGTCTTCGCTCCGATCACAAGACCGCTGGTGTTGCGGTCCAGGCGGTTGCAGACTCCGGGAGTAAATCCAGCCAGGCTTTCCCTGGTCACCTGTCCGCCGGCCAGCAGATATCCCACCAGATACTCATTCAGGGAAACATCTTCCGGCGCCGCTTTCTGAGACAGCATTCCTGCCGGTTTGTTGACCATCAGCACCTGCCGGTCCTCGTAGACGATCTCCAGATCCGGCCACACCGGATAAGATCTGTCCTCCTCCCTGAATTTCTCCAGCGTCTCGTCCGAAAGATACAGGCGAATCACATCTCCCTGCTTCAGCTTCTCACTGCCGTCCGCCTTCTTTCCATTCAGGACAATATTCTTTTTCCGAAGCATTCGGTAGAGGAAGCTTTTGGGCGCCAGCTTCAGATATTTCTGCAGATATTTGTCCAGTCTCTGACCGGCGTCCTCCTGAAACATCAATTCTCTCATCGATTTCCATCCCTACAATACAATCGCCAGAAGATTATGTTTGACCAGCTCGTCCCGGGAAAGATCCGGATACCGCTCATCCGGCACAAACTTCTCGTTGGCATCCGACTCCAGCTCCTGATAATTCCTGTTGAGACTGTCCAGCCGCTCCAGATACGGTTTCATCTGATCGAAAATCTTCACATGATTCTTATAACCGTTGGCTCGAAGCAGTTTCCCGATATGTTTCTCACAGTCCTCGATCTGTTTTCTGCTCTTCGCGTGTGTCGTGTATCCGACCACCTCATAGCCGCAGACCGCCACCGCGTCCACCATCAGACTGTCCTGCTCCTTCGTGAAAAACATCTCATAGAGCATCAGCAGATTTCCCGCATGGCCCTGGATTTCCTCCACCGTCTCCTTCTTCGCAGACTTCTGCATCATCATCATAATCAGACCCACCATGGATTTGCAGCCAGGCAGACAGCCCACCACCGCAATCACAGTGAAAATATTGTTCTTATCTCCATTACAGATGATCAGTCCTGCGATCAGAATCGCCAGAGGCATCACAAACATTCCGATCGTGACCAGCAGACGCCTTTTCTTCTCATACCGGACATAGCCGTATGTCCCTTTTCTGACCTTCATATAGTTCTCCTCCTGAAGCGCTTGCTATTTCGCAACAGTTCAGCTGACTGAACGGTTGCGCTGTTTCCGTATTTCTTTTCCTTTCCGGGATTTCCGGCTTCTGTTCCCTGCGCCGCGTCCTCTGCCGGCGCTTTCTCCCTCCGCCCGCTGCCTCTGTGTTCCGGATCCCTTCTGTCCGGGGCGGGAAGCTGATTTCCCGCTCTTTCCGTGGGCAATCTTTCGCGGAGGGATCAGGCACTTCGGGCCGAACCCGATGAGATCCTGCCTGCCGGTTCTCTGCAGGGCTTCCCTGACCAGATCGTAGTTTTTCGGATCCCGGTACTGGATCAGCGCCCGCTGCATCGCCTTCTCATGGGGATTTCTCGGCACATACGCCTTTTCCATCGTCAGAGGATGCAGCCCCGTGTAATACATACAGGTGGAGAGCGTCGATGGGGTCGGATAGAAGTCCTGGGCCTGCTCCGGAATAAATCCCATGTCCCGGATATATTCCGCCAGCTCCACCGCCTCTGAAAGGCCGCAGCCCGGATGGGAAGACATGAAATAGGGCAGCGCGTACTGTTCTTTCCCGTATTTTCTGTTGCAGGCCTCAAACTGCTTCCGGAACTGCTCGTACACTGCATGCTCCGGCTTTCCCATAAAGTGCAGAACACGGTCGGACACATGCTCCGGGGCCACCCGGAGCTGACCGCTGATATGATCTTTGACCAGTTCCTCCAGAAATTCCCCCTTCCGGTCCGCCAGCACATAATCGAAGCGGATGCCGGAACGCACGAAAACCTTTCTGACCTTCGGAATCCGTTTCAGCTCGCGGAGAAGCCTGACATAATCGGTGTGATCCGCCCGGAGATTCGGGCAGGGTTTCGGGAACAGACAGGCACGGTTCGGGCAGGCGCCCTTTGTCAGCTGCTTCTCGCAGGCAGGAAAACGGAAATCCGCGGTCGGTCCTCCCACATCATGAATATAGCCTTTAAACTCCTGCTCCTCCGTCATCTTCTCCGCTTCCGAGAGCAGAGACTGATGGCTGCGCGCCTGCACCACGCGTCCCTCGTGAAACGTCAGCGCACAGAAATTACAGGAGCCGAAACAGCCCCGGTTACTGGTAAGGCTGTATCTGATCTCCGAAAACGCCGGAATGCCTCCCGCCGCATCGTAGGACGGATGCCACCTGCGCATATAAGGCAGATCATAGACGTCGTCCATCTCCTGCTGCGTCAGGGGCAGCGCCGGGGGATTCTGAACCACATAGCCTCTGGTGCCGTAAAATTCCGCCAGAGGGCGTGCGGTCAGCGCATCTGTATTCCGGTACTGCAGCGCAAAACTCTCGGCATAAGCCCGTTTATCGCTGCACACTTCCTCGTAGGAGGGCAGCACAACCGGCCGGTCCAGGTGGTCCAGGGTTCTGCTCCTGTAGACGGTCCCACGGATAAACGTCAGATCCTCCACTGCAATTCCCGCCTGAAGCGCATCCGCGATCTCCACCACAGACCTTTCCCCCATCCCATAGGAAATAATATCCGCGCCGGAATCCAGCAGAACCGACCGGCGGACCCGGTCCGACCAATAGTCGTAATGGGCCAGGCGCCGGAGAGAGGCCTCGATGCCGCCCAGAATGATCGGAACCTTTTTGTACGTTCTCCGGATCAGGTTTCCGTAGACGGTCACCGCCCGGTCCGGGCGGAGCCCCATCTTTCCCCCGGGAGAATAGGCGTCCGTCTTCCTGTGCTTTCCGGAAACCGCATAATGATTGACCATCGAATCCATATTGCCCGCCGACACAAGGAACGCCAGACGGGGTTCTCCGAATTCCGTGATGCTCTCATCCTTTTTCCAGTCCGGCTGCGCCAGAATTCCCACCGTATAGCCCCGGGATTCCAGCACACGGCTGATGATTGCCGGGCCGAAGGAAGAGTGATCCACATAAGCGTCTCCGATCACATAGACAAAATCCATCTGCCGGATTCCTCTCTGCTCCATTTCTTTTTTCGTTGTTGGTAAAAAAGGCATATTCAAACTCCTTTCAGAGCCGCGGTTTCCTCCTCCGTCAGGGGCCGTGCCTGCCCGGGCTCCAGTGCTTCGTCCAGGGTCAGCGGACCCATTGAAATCCTCTTCAGGAACAGTACTTTCATGCCCACGGCTTCAAACATCCGTTTGATCTGATGGTACCGCCCCTCCCGGATCGTGATTTTCACCTCGCTGCAGTCCGGACGGACGTCCAGGATTTCCAGCTCTGCCGGAAGCGTTTTCTTCTCGTCACCAATATCCAGCCCCTGCCGGAACAGTTCCTGCTCCCGGCTTCCCGGTTTTCCAGAGACAACCGCCCGGTAGATCTTGTCCACATGGCGCTTCGGCGACAGTAACCCGTGGGCGAGAGCGCCGTCGTTCGTCAGCAGAAGCAGCCCTTCCGTATCCTTGTCCAGCCGCCCCACCGGAAACAGGTCTTTCCGGGCGGAATCCGGCAGCAGAGACAGCACCGTTTTTTCCCTGCGGTCCTCCGTCGCCGACACAACGCCCTGCGGCTTGTTCAGCATCCAGTATTCCATCGCCACATAGCGGACTGTCTCTCCGTCCACCGCAACCCGATCCTGCTCAGGGTCCGTCTTCTGCTCCGGTCTGCGGACCGTCTCTCCGTTGACGGTGACCCGGCCCTTCCGGATCATCTGCTTTACCTCGCTTCGCGTTCCCGCCTGCATATCCGCCAGATACTTGTCCAGTCGCAATTTTTTCATACGTTACACCATCCGCCATCCTGCATAGTATTTGTTCTTCACCGAGGGTCCCGCCGCTTTCCCGAAGCCCAGGGGAAAACCGTCTGTGCATACCAGAAGCCATCCCTTTTTTCCGGCCGCTTCCCGTTCCCCGAGAGAGATCGTCTCCCCCTTCAGGTACCGGACCGTCCTCTCATCCTCCGAAGAAAGATTCAGCACGAAATCAAATTCCTCCGGGCGAAGCGCCATCGCCAGCGCCTGGGACGGTTCAAACCTCGAACGTTTCATTGTTCCCACCAGAAGTCCCGTGCGCAGATACCGAAGGCCTTTTGCCGGCTCCACACCCTCCGGGAGATAATAAATCTGATCCTGCCGGCAGAAAAACCGGCCGCCGCTCCAGTCCCTGCGGATGTGGGACAGAAATTCTTCCGCAGCCGCCGGAAGCGCATCGGACCGGTGTTCCCTGCCGGACGGCTCCTCCCGGTCCACAGAAGCTCCGCGTCTTCTCATCAGCGCAAGAAAATGCCCCTCACCCTCTATCCGGTGAGGAAAAATATGTACGCAGGCGGACAGATCCCGTCCGCCCACGGAGATTCCCGGTGCAAATCCCTCATAAGGCTCCACCGGGCACAGCTCCATATCAGGAAATTCTTCCAGAAAACCGGCAATCACCTGCTCGTTCTCCTCCGGTGAAAAGGTGCAGGTGGAATACAGCAGATAACCGCCCGGCCGGAGCATCTGCCGCGCCTGCCGGATCAGACGGCTCTGGATCGGCGCATACCAGGACGGTCCTTTCCCGCTCCACGCAGAGACCATGGAGCGCTCTTTCCGGAACATTCCCTCGCCGGAGCAGGGCGCATCCAGCAGAATCGCGTCAAAGAACTCCGGATAGACCGCTGCCAGACGTTCCGGCTCCTCGCCGGTGATCAGCATATTTTCCACGCCCTGCAGTTCCAGATTTTTCAGCAGCGCCCTGGCCCTGGAAGCACTGATATCATTTGCCAGCAGCATACCCTCTCCCTGCAGCCTTGCCGCCAGCTCGGTCGCTTTTCCTCCCGGCGCGGCGCACAGATCGAGCACCCTGTCTTTCGGTTTTACAGGCAGCCGGCTGGCCGGCGTCATCGCGCTCGGCTCCTGGAGATAATACAGCCCTGCATAATAAAAAGGATGCTTTGCGGGATTCGCTGCATCCCCCTCCGCATGTTCCTCTCTTGAAACATAGAAGCCGTTGGAAACCCACGGCACAGGCTGCAGATCCCAGCGGGTCAGCTCCAGAAATTTTTCTACGGAAATCTTCCCCGTATTGACCCTCAGTCCGCCGCAGGCCGGCCGGGAAAAACTCTCCAGATATTCCGGATATTCCTCCCCCAGCAACTCTTTCATCTGCTCCAGAAACGCAATCGGAAGCTCCATCACTCTATGTACCTCTGCTTTCTTTTTCTGTTCTGTCGTATCATTTATCACTGTACCGTTATCCGGACAGCTGCGCTTACAGCTCGCTGGTCACGGCCTGGGCGCGATAGCCTTCCGCAATCAGATCCAGCTCCTTGTGGAACCGTTTCAGTTCCTGCAGATCGTTCAGCCGGTAAATCCGGTAAAACTCATCCTGAATCTTTTCAACCTCCCGCTTGTTGGAAAGCTTATATAGATTTTCGATATTGTTGAGAATATCCGTAATCAGGTTTCGCTGCAGCTGCGACGAATTCTGCGCATCCATGATTTCGCTGCGCACCGAAGACATCTCGTTGTCCAGCGCGATGATTGCATCCGCCGCGGCGCTCAGCCTCTGCCGGATATGCCTGGGGATATTCGCCTTGTATTTATACTGCAGCGAATGCTCGATGGTCGCCCAGAAGTCCATCGCCATGGTGCGGATCTGGATCTCCACCTGAAGCTTTTTCGGACCGTTCAGGGTTTCCACCGTATAGTATACAATCAGATGATAACTGCGGTAACCGCTGTCCTTCATATGTCTGATATAATCTTTTTCGCTTTTTATCTCGATATCCGAACGAGCGTTGATAATCTGGGCAACCCGCTCGATGTCTTCCACAAACTGACAGATAATCCGGATGCCCGCGATATCCTCCACCTGCTGCTCCATCTGCTCCGGCGGAATCTCCTTGCGCTGCATTTTTTCCAGAATGCTAGAAACGCTCTTGACTCTTCCGCTGACGCTCTCGATCGGCGAATACAGCCCCTTCTCGTGGTGTTCCTTGATCAGATGATTGAATTTTACAGTAAGTTCTTTGACCGCCAGTTCATACGGTTCCAGTATTTCATGCCATAACAGTATATCCATACCCCAATAGTCTCCTTTTCTTTTCCACATCTTTGTAACTGTATCTCCGGCCATACGCATGAACCATATTCCCGGAAAACAGAAAATATTTTCCGCCTTTTCTGCGGCGACAGCTCAGCCGTCGTCCAGAATCTGCAGAATGGGATAAGAATTTACGCTCAGCTCCTCCTGATGAGCCGTGCGGATGTAACACCCGAAATGCAGGTGTACCGGAAATTTCCCCCTGCTTCCTTCTTCTCCATAACCTGTGTCACCCATCAGACCGAGAATCTCTCCCGCTCTGACTGTGTCGCCGACCTGAAACTCCTGCTCGTAGGATTCCAGATGGGCATAATAAAAATATCCTCCGTCTTTGCTCCGGATCCCGATCCGATAGCCGCCAAGCGTCAGCCATCCGATCTTTTCCACGTATCCGTCGCAGACGGACAGCACAGGATACACGCCGCTCTGCGGATTTTCACCGAACACATCGCAGCCTTCATGTACCCTGTTCCCGCCGTAATTCCTTTTCTCTCCGAACGTATTCTCGTAGGAAAACCTTCCCCCGCCTGCCGCCTCCGATGAGACCGGAAAACATTCCAGCCCTCCGAAGACCGCACGGTACGCATCTCTCACCACAGCGAACGCTCTTCCGCGCTTTTCCTCCAGAACCACCGTAGCCCGTTCCCAGGTGTCTGTATCCAGCCGGACATTTTCCGCCGGTTCCAGCCGTTCCAGAATCATGATTACCGTCAGCACATCCATCGGATCACAGGAATTCTCTGCAGCGAACTCCATTGCCGTCCGGTATACCGCCGGCGTCACTTTCATCTGCCGGAACAGATCTGACGCACAGAGATCCTCCGAAAGGTTTCCGTAGATCCCCCGGGTCCACAGAAATTGCAGAAGAAACGCACAGACTGCCAATACAGACAGCAGTACGGCAATCTTTTTTCTGTCGCGCATCATTCCATCCCTCCATCTATTCATTCTATGAACCGTTGAGGGAAAATATGACATTCACTTCGCGTACTGTAAGGAATTCCTGCGGACGCCTTTACCGGATATTCTCCAGAAGCTTCCGCAGATACCGGTACGTACGCTCTGTGGACGAAATGGACAGGCGTTCTTCCGTCGTGTGTATATGCTTCATATCCGGTCCGAACGAGATACTGTCCAGACCTGGAATCTTCTCATAAAAGAGCCCGCACTCCAGTCCCGCATGAATCGCCTCCACCTTCGGCGTCTTGTGGAACAGTTCCTCATATGTGGAAACCGCAAGCTTCTGCAGCGGCGTATCCGCCTGATACTCCCATGCGGGATAACCGCCCTGGGCATGGTATTCCCCTCCCAGAAATTCGGTCAGATACTCCAGCTTTTCTCCCAGCGCATCCTTTGCGCTGCCCACAGAACTGCGGACGCCGGAAACTGCCTCCAGCACCGCTGGATGCAGCTTCAGAATGCCGAGATTCAGAGAGGTTTCCACCAGACCCGGAATCTGTGCGCTCATTTTCTGAACTCCGTCGGGAAGATTCATCAGGAAAAACAGCGCCTTCTGCATACTCACAGGATTCAGGACCGGAACGGCTCCGCTTCCCGTCTTCCGCGCCGTCACGGAAATTTCTTTCTCAGATCCGGCATATTCCTTCCGGAAATTTTCCTGCATTGTCTCCAGATATCCGTAAAGCGTTTCTTCCCCGTCGCTGCCGATCACAATCTGCGCCACACAGCTTCGGGGAATCGCATTGTCCTTGTTTCCGCCTTCCAGCTCTGCCAGAGCAAAATCCATGCGCAGATCCAGTCCGTGCAGCAGACGTCCCATCAGAATGTTGGCGTTTGCACGGTTTTTATGGATCTCGGCGCCGGAATGACCGCCCTGCAGTCCGCTGATCTCCACCTGATACCATACGCCGGACGCCTCGTCTCTTCCCACCGGAAGCTCCATCACCGACGTCATGCCTCCCGCGCAGGAAACCGTGAGAATTCCTTCCTCCTCGGAATCCAGATTCAGAAGCATTTTCCCTTTCAGTACGGAAGTATCCATTGCCGCAGCTCCAAGCAGCCCGATCTCCTCGTCAACGGTCACAACCGCCTCCAGAGCCGGATGGGCCAGCGTATCGTCTTCCAGGATCGCCATCATATATGCCACCGCAATTCCGTCGTCTCCTCCCAGCGTCGTCTCCTCCGCATAGATGTCATCCCCGTCAACGCCAAGCTTCAGGCCGTCTCTGGCAAAGTCATGGGCGCTTCCCGGCGTCTTCTCGCACACCATATCACAGTGTCCCTGGAGAATCACCGTCGGCGCGTTCTCATAGCCGGCAGACGCCGGTTTCCTTATGATGACATTGCCGGAAGCATCCTGCTCCCATTCCAGATGATGTTCTCTGGCAAACTCTGTCAGCCAGTCGCTGATCTGCCTCGTATTTCCGGAACCGTGAGGAATCCCCGCCAGCTCCTCAAAATAGTAAAATACACGTTCCGGCTGCAATCCGGTCAAAACTCCCATTGTCGTACCCTCCATCTTCTGCAGAAGCCCGGTCGTCTGAACTTCTGCTGTTTTCTGGTTATAGTTCAGTCAGGTCTGTGCATTTACTGCACAGACCGTATGAAAACGCAGAGCCTGCGGGCATCCGGCCCATCGCGAAGCGATTTTCAATGGCCGGATGCCGTAACAGTTCAGCTGACTGAACTGTTACGTTTTTCTGTCAATCATGAAATGGAAAATCCGGCATATACATGAATCAAAGCGAAACAAAGGCCGGTTTCCATGAAAAAAACAGGAATATATTTTATGATTCCCGCGCTGCTTTTCTATATGCTGCTGTTTCCGGAAAAAGTTCTGGCAGATTCTCTTGCCGGCCTGAACCTGTGGTTCCATACGGTCCTGCCTTCTCTTCTTCCCTTTATGATTCTGTCAAATGTTTTAATCGGCGCAAACGCCATATCCATTCTCATGCGCCCGTTTTCCGGCTTTTTCCGCCACGGACTCGGGCTTTCCCCGGAAGGCGGCTACGCATGGCTTCTGGGCCTTTTCTGCGGCTTTCCCATGGGCGCGCGCCTGACCGGAACCATGTACCGGGAGAAAAAAATCTCCAGGGAGGAAGCCGACTACCTCCTCACGTTCGCCAATCAGTCAAGCCCGATGTTTCTGTCCACCTACGTGATCCTCCACGGCCTCCGGGACACCTCTCTGACCGTCCCGGTTTTTGCGGTCTTTTACGGCTCCGCTTTTCTTACCGGCCTGGTCTTCCGCATTCTCGGCCGTCGGTTTCATCTTCCGCCGTCCGCCCCGGAGGCAGCCGTCTCAAAAAAAGAGGTGTCCCAACAGACCTCTTACGGAAACCTGCTTGACACCTCAATCATGAATGGCTTTGAAGTCATTACGCGTCTGGGCGGATACATCATCCTGTTCTCCATTCTCGCCGGAATCGTGATGCAGCTTCCATCCCCCCTGCACACCGCGGCGCCGTTTCTGTCCGGCATGACGGAAATCACAACGGGAATACATACGATCTCCGGCACAGCTCTGTCCCCGCAGGTAAAATTTATCGCGGTCATATGCAGCACCGCATTCGGCGGTCTCTCGACCGTCGCCCAGACCAGCTGTATGCTCGGCGGCACAGGCCTGTCGATTCTCACTTACCTGAAAGGAAAACTCGTAAACACATTGATTGCCGGACTGTTATGCCTCGTCGCTGCCGTCCTCTTCCTTAAATGAAAGATCCTCGTAGCCGGCCTCCTCCTGCTCCTGGGAATCTGTCGGTTCCTGTACAGGCGTTTCTGCGGCGGGCTGGCTTGCCGGATTCAGTTCGCTTCTGTTTTTATTGACAACATCATAGCAGCTCTGCAGAGAACTTACAAAACTGTTGTATTTTGCTCCCGCATCGTTCAGTGCGTCCGCCATAATCGTGCTCAGCGTAGCCAGCATCTCATCAGTGTAGGAGATCGCGCTCATACGGATGCTGTTGGCATCGTTGGTCGCTGAATCCAGAATCCCCTGCGCCTGCATGTTCGCGTTGTTGACCGTCTCGTTGGCCTGCGAGTATGCAGCCTGCATCACTTCACTCTGCTCCACCATCTCCTGGGCTTTGGTTTTTGCCTCGTCGATGATCGCGTCCGCTTTCTTCTGTGCATCTGCCAGAATCGCGTCTTTATTGCTGATGATCTTCTGATACCGTTTGATTTCATCGGGAGTTTTCAGCCGCAGCTCGCGGAGAAGCTCCTCCAGTTCCTCTTTATTTACAACGATTTTTGTGGTAGACAGCGGCTGATATTTACAGCTGTCCACATACTCTTCGATTTCCTCAATGATCTGTTCAATTCTACTGCTCATTTTTGTTTCTCCTTATCTTGTTTCTCCTTATCTTTTCTCTCCGCAGCCTGGTCATCGAATTCTTTCCCCGTTTCCGGTATCTTCCGCATCATATGCCGGAATGCATTTTCTTTCTGATTTCCTCAGCTACAAAGTCCGGGACGAACCTGTGAATATCGCCGCCGAAAGAGGCAACTTCCTTCACTGTCGTCGAACTCAGATAGGCATATTCCAGTGAGGTGATCAGAAATACCGTGTCCACCTCCGGAGCAAGGATACGATTTGTCTGCGCCATCTGCAGCTCGTACTCAAAATCTGTGATTGCGCGAAGTCCGCGGACGATCGCATTGGCCTGACAGGATTTTGCAAAATCCACAGCCAGTCCCTGAAAGGCTCTCACCTCCACGCCCGGCAGCTCCTCGGTCGCTTTCCTAAGTATATTAACACGTTCCTCCGCAGAAAACAACGGAGATTTTGCAGAATTGTGCAAAACTCCCACAATTACCCGATCGAAAAGTTCCGACGCCCGGTGAATGACGTCCAGATGTCCGAATGTCACCGGATCAAAGGTTCCCGGATAGACAGCTATCTTCATTCCTCTATTTCTCCCTCCAGACGGCGCAAAAAGAAATGGCCGTTTGTCTTGTATTTTTTTTCTTTTATGATTTCATATCCCATCTCCTCCAGATAGGAAAAATCCGTGTCAAGAGAAGCCTCCACCACAATCAGCGTGTCTCTCCCGACGAAAGACGCCGTGCGAATCCGCTCCAGCACCTTTTTCTCCAGCTCCCTGCGGTAAGGCGGATCCATGAAAATGCAGTCAAACACAGGATCCCCCTCCAGGCGGTCCAGCGCCTGCATCACCTCGGCGCCGATCACCTTCGCCTGGCTTTCCAGTTTTGTAAATTTCAGATTTTCACGAATACAGTTCAGCGCCTGTCGGTTCTGCTCCACAAAACAGCAGTAAGACGCTCCGCGGCTCAGCGCTTCGATCCCGATGCCTCCGCTTCCGGAAAACAGATCCAGAAATCTGCAGTCCGCCAGATACGGCTGAAGCATATTAAACAGTGTTTCCTTTGTCCGGTCCGTCGTCGGCCGCGTATTCATTCCCGGAACCGTCTTCAGCGGAAGGCTCCGGCATTTTCCAGCTATCACTCTCATTCGTCTGTTTTTCCCGTTTTCCTAATAATCCGCTTTCAGCTGTTCCCGCCAGTCAAGATCTCCTCTGGCAAGTCCGAGAATCAGAGATTCTGCGGTTGCGATGTTCGTCGCCACCGGAATATTATACTGATCACAGGTTTTCACGATCTTCCACACATCCGGTTCCTTCGGATCAATCATGACCGGATTGTAAAAGAAAATTACAAGATCCATATCCCCACGTTCTATCATCTCCGTAAACTGCTTGTCGCCGCCCACGGAACCGGGCAGAAACTTATGGACGTGAAGGTTTGTCACCTCCTCAATTCTTCTCCCGGTCGTTCCTGTCGCATACACCTCATGCTTCATCAGAATTCCCTTATAAGCAATACAGAAATCCTCAATCAGACTCTTTTTGCTGTTATGTGCAATTATGCCAAGATTCATTTTATTTACGTCCCTTCTCCTATATTCTGGTATTCATTATAACAAATAACGAAAAATTGCGCAATTCTTTCTTCTGCCTTTATAAAAAAGTAATAAAGTCTGTCTATTTTCATTACAATTCAGCCAGCTGAACGGTGCCTGTTTTCTGTCCGGCCAGGAAATTCATCAGCCAAAAACTGCCAGTGTATTTTCTGTCTCCCGGCATATACTATCAGCGTAACGAAACAGAACATCATTTCCGTTTTCGTTACGCCAATACAACAGAGCAAAAAACAAAATCAAACGACAAAGGAGGAATTGAACATGGCAAATCGTTCATCCAATACTGCGGCAGTTCCGGAGGCAAAAGGCGCGCTGGACAGATTCAAATTCGAAGTTGCAAATGAGCTGGGAGTACCGCTCACTGACGGTTACAACGGAAACCTGACCTCCAAGCAGAATGGTTCTGTAGGCGGATATATGGTAAAGAAAATGATCGAGCAGCAGGAAAGACAGATGTCCGGCGGCACTTCCGGCAGCAGCCAGTACTAATCCGGAACACTGACGGAATTCTGCGGCCGCTCTGACGGCAGAACGGTTACAGAATTTTACCCGCAGGAAAGAACAGAAAAGCGTGAGCATTCGCGGCAGCGGATGACTCACGCTTTTCTTCATTTTTCTGACTCTGTTTTTTTACAGATCAAAACTTCCCGTAACGTCATCGTTGATGACATAATAAGCGGTATATTCTTCCGGCTTTACATAAATCCGCAGATCTTTCAGATCCGCAGCCTTTCTGCCGAGGTCCCCGGTCCAGATTTCATTGACACGGGCAACCAGATCTTTATCATTAATCTCTCTGCCGCCGAACTGAAGGATAACTTCCTCTTTCTTCTCCGCCTTTTTCGCGGTTCTGGAAGACGTCGTTTTCTTCGCCGTCGTTTTTGTCGTCTTTGCTTTTGCAGGCGTCTTCTCCCCAGTCTCCTTCTTTGCCGCAGGCTTTCTCGCCGCTTTCTTCTTAGGAGCCGCTTCCTTTTCCTCAGACGCTTCCACAAGAGCCACAGGCGTTACCGCTTCGATTTTTTTCGGCTCTTCTTTCTTTTCTGCTTCAATTTTCAGAGTTTCAGATTTTTGGGCTGCCTCTGTTACCTTTGCATCTGCCTTAACTGCCTCTTCCTTTTCTGTCTTTGCCGTGGTAACTGGTGTTTTCTTTGTTGCCATGTTCCATTCCTCCCACGTTGAAAAATACTGAAGATCATGTAACCGTCGGGCAGACAACACCCGAATTTTCAGAATCGTTACACGATCACCTTTACAACTCAAGAATTATCATACCCTAACTGTCCTGAAATTTCAAGTTTTTTTTAAATCCCTGTATCCTGTCCTGAAATTTCACGATTTTTCAAATCCCTATATTATGATGGGAAAGCGCGGTGAAATCTTCCAGCGCCTCCCTGAGAAGCGTATGCTCCGGAGCTTTCAGTTCAGGATCCTCCGCCAGAAGCTTTCCGGCCGCCTGGCTGGCTCTGACCAGCTCCTCCGAATCCCGGAAAATATCTGCAATCGCAAATTCCATATCGCCGCTCTGCCTGGTCCCCAGAAGATCCCCGGAGCCGCGGAGCTTCAGGTCTTCATTGGCGATCAGAAATCCGTCGTTGGAATGGTTGAGAATGTCCAGCCGTTTGCCGGTGGCTTCGTCGGAGGTACCCTGCACAAAAATGCAGTAGGACTGGTATTCTCCCCGCCCGACCCGTCCGCGCAGCTGATGCAGCTGGGCGAGGCCGAAGCGTTCGGCATTTTCCACCATCATCACGGTCGCGTTGGGCACATTGACACCCACCTCAACGACGGTCGTCGATACCAGTACCTGGATTTCATTCCGGGCAAACTGTTCCATAATTTCATTTTTTTCCGACGGCTTCATTTTCCCGTGCAGGTAACGGACACAGATGGTGTCAGGCAGCGCATGTCGCAGCCGCTCCGTATAATCAAGGACGTTTTCCGCATCCATTCCCTCGCTTTCCTCCACCATCGGACAGATCACATAGGCCTGACGTCCCTGCTCCACCTGCCTCTGAATAAACCGGTAGGCGTTAGGGCGGTAATTGGTATTCACCACGCAGTTTTTGATCGGCAGCCGCTTCGCGGGAAGTTCATCGATCACCGAAATGCTCAGATCTCCGTAAAGAATAATCGCCAGGGTTCTCGGAATCGGCGTCGCGCTCATGACCAGGACGTTGGGCGGCTCGCCCTTTTCCGCCAGCGCCGTGCGCTGCCGCACGCCGAACCGGTGCTGTTCGTCGGTAATCACCAGCGCAAGATTGTGATACCGTACCTTTTCCTGGATCAGCGCATGGGTGCCGATGACCATTCTGCAGGTCCCGTCCGCCAGCTCCCTGTAGATCTGTCTTTTTTCCTTCGCTGTTGTGGAGCCGGTGAGCAGCCGGGCCGCGCAGGCTTCCAGATGATTCTCTTCCAACAGCCTGCACAGAGATTCGTAATGCTGTCGGGCCAGCACTTCCGTAGGCACCATCAGCGCGCTCTGATATCCGTTCTCTGAGGCAAGGATCATTGCCAGAAAAGCCAGCACCGTTTTGCCGCTGCCCACGTCCCCCTGCACCAGGCGGGCCATCCGCGAACAGCTTTTCATATCGTTTTCAATCTCGTTCCACACCCGCATCTGGGCGTTTGTCAGCGGAAACGGAAGGTTTTCGATCACCTCCTCCGTCGTCCATACCGCCCGGATCGGAAACGCATTGGGGATATCCTCCGTCTGCGCTTTCAGTTGGCGCATGGCCAGAAGGAAAAAGAAAAACTCGTCAAACACAAGCCGTCTTCTCGCCTTCTGAAGCATGTCCGGATTGTCGGGAAAATGGATCTGTTCCAGAGCAAAATTGATCTCACACAGGCCGTTTTCCTCCCGGATCTCCTCCGGCAGATATTCCTGCTCCAGGGCTCTGCTTTCCAGCAGCTGGCGCACTGCTTTTCCGACCATTTTACTGGTCAGCCCCTTTGTCAGCCCGTAGACCGGCTGCAGATGGCTGATCATCTCCTCATAGGCACCCAGGGTGAAAACCTCCGGCTGCTCCATCACAAGACGTCCGGATTTTTCCTGCACTTTCCCCCGGAAAACATAGGAGGCCCCTTTCTTCAGTGTTGACCGGAGAAACGGCATGTTAAACCAGGTCAGCTGAAGCCTGACATGGTTTTCCGTCAGTTCCAGCAGAATCACTGATTTTCTCTGATTGCCCTTCACGGACGGACTGTGGGTAATCATTCCGCGGACCGCGCACTTTGTACCCGGGCGGACGGCTGCTATGGAAACCGGAGAGGTGTACTGGTCGTATTCTCTGGGATAATAATGCAAAAGCTGCCGCAAAGTGGTGACTCCCACCTTTGCGAACAGCTTTTCCGTTTTCTCTCCGATTCCCTTCAGACTTCTTAAAGGTTCGTTGTTCAATTTATTCCACCGAAATCACGCAGTAGTAAATCGGCTGTCCGCCGAAATTCACTTCCACGTCGCAGTCCGGATACGCCTCACCGACCATCTCACCCAGTTTTTCGGCGTCTTCCTCGCTCATATCGGCTCCGTAATAGATGCTGACAAGCTCGCTTTCCTCATCCATCATCGCGTCCACCACTTCCCTGGAAACCGTCAGCACATCCTGTCCGACCGCCAGAATTCCCTGATCTCCGATTCCCATAATATCTCCCTGGTGGATCTCTTTGTCGTCAATATGGGTATCGCGCACCGCATAGGTCACCTGTCCGGTCTTCACTCCCTTGATGGCTTCGGCCATCTCCTCGGCGTTTTCCTCCGGACTCTTCTCCTGTACGTAGCTGATCATCGCGGTGATTCCCTGGGGCACTGTAGTCGTCGGGATCACAAAAACTTTTCTGTCCTTTGTCATCGACTGCGCCTGGTTTGCCGCCAGGATAATATTCTTGTTGTTCGGGAAGATAAAAATGTTTTTCGCGTGTACCTTGCCGATGGCCGTCAGCATATCCTCTGTGCTGGGATTCATCGTCTGACCGCCCTCAATCAGATAATCCACGCCCAGTTCCCGGAAAATGGTTCCGATTCCGTCGCCGATGGAGACAGCCAGGAAACCGGTTTCCTTTTCCTCTTCCGCCGCTTTCTCCTGCTCCAGTTCCTTCCGGCGTTTCTCATCTTCCGCCGCCTGCTCCTTCGCCAGCTTTTCCGCATTCTTGATCAGGCGCTCCTGATGTTCCTCTCGCATGTTGTCAATCTTCATCCGGGTCAGCTGTCCGTAAGTCAGCGCTTTTGAGATTGCCTTGCCAGGATCATTGGTATGTACATGAACCTTGACAATCTCGTCGTCCGCTACCAGAACAATCGAATCCCCGATGGAATTCAGGAAGTCCTTAAACGCCAGTTCTTCCTCCTCCGGCATCGGCTGCTCCAGCATGATGATAAATTCTGTACAGTATCCGAATTTGATTTCCTGCTCTGTCTCCTTCGACGGTTTGACAAAATCAGTCTTTGCCTCCGGCGTCTCAAAATTCAGATCAATCTCTTTGCCCAGGAACGCATCCAGCGCGCCTTCCAGAACAGTCACAAGGCCCTGTCCGCCGGAGTCCACAACGCCTGCCTCCTTCAGCACCGGCAGCATCTCCGGTGTCTGGGAAAGCACATACCGCGCATGGGCAACCACATCCTCGATAAAATTGCCGAGATCCTCGCAGTCTATCGCCAGTTCCGCAGCTTTCGCCGCCGCGCCCTTGGCAACCGTGAGAATCGTTCCCTCCTTCGGCTTCATGACAGCCTTGTAGGCCGTCTCCACCGCTTTCTCCATCGCTGCAGCCAGAACCAGGGCGTCAATCTCGTCATAATCACGAATCACTTTTGTAAATCCACGGAGAAGCTGTGATAAAATAACTCCGGAGTTTCCGCGGGCTCCCCGTAAGGAACCGGAAGAGATCGCTTTGGCCAGATTGTACATATTCGGCTCTTCAAGGCTGTTTACCTCTTTTACCGCCGACATGATGGTCAGCGTCATATTGGTGCCTGTGTCACCGTCCGGAACGGGAAATACATTCAGCTCATTGATCCATTCCTTTTTTACTTCCAGATTCTTTGCACCCGCCAGAAACATTTTTGCAAACAATCCGGCGTCTATCTTATTCGTAGCCACTTTCTTTAATTCCTCCTATACCGTCAGTCGATGACGCGAACGCCCTCCACCATAATATTGATGTGCTCGATCTCCATTCCTGTGAATTCTTCCACCTTATATTTTACGTTGTTGATCAGATTATCTGTCACCGCGCTGATGCTGACGCCATACGCAACGATCACATGGAAGTCCAGGGAAATTTTATTGTCATGAATCGCAACATTAATCCCGTGCTTCAGGCTGTCTCTTTTCAGAAGCTTGACCAGACCGTCTTTCATGTTCACTGCCGCCATTCCGACGATTCCGAAGCATTCCACCGCCACACTGCCCGCGTATGTAGCAATGACATCCGGATTGATAACAATTTCTCCCAAGCCTGTATTCATTCGCCCTTTCATGCCTTTGCCCTCCAATCTGTAGAATCGAAATAAACATTTATTGATATTATAACCGCTTTTCATCAAAAATGAAAGTTGAAAATGAAAAACAATCATAATTTTCATTTTTTACTTGCAAAAAATGACTGTATCTGTTAGAATAACTTATGTTGTGAGCCTGGATTAACAATATCAGGCTTTAGAACGTATGTCAAGGAGGTGCAATCATGGCAAAGTGTGCAATTTGTGAAAAAGGCGCTCATTTCGGAAACAACGTAAGTCATTCACATAGAAGAACCAACAAAATGTGGAAATCTAACGTAAAATCGGTAAAAGTTAAGGTAAACGGTGTACCGCAGAAAATGTACGTATGTACTTCCTGCCTGAGATCCGGTAAAGTAGAGCGTGCATAAAATTCAGAATGTTTTACAGAAAGAAGACTGACGCGTCGTCAATGGGAATTGGCGGGCGGCAGTCTTTTTTATATAACAGAAAACTGCGTTCCCTGTTATATAAAAACACTCCGCGGGATGCGCACTCGCGCGAAGCAGAAATCTGTCGCTAAAGCGACCGCGCTCGGCGCGAGAGTTCCGCGAGCGGAACTCTTTGTTCTTGATGATGCGATCACGCCCGGCGCCGGAGTTTCTGTGACAGTTCGGCCAGCCGGACCGTCACGGTATCCGCGCAAAGAAACCATCAGAAAAGCCGTCGGCGCTTTCTGCAGCTGCACGACGGCTTTTTTGCGGACATGTTAGTCTAATACCCTTTTGCTATGGTTTTACTATAGCAGAGATATATTAAAAAAATCTGTCACTTTTTCTTAAAGATTCTTGAATAATATGTTAACTGCAGAAAAGATTGTACCCCAAAAGGAGCAGCACCGCTGCAGCCAGCACGCAGAGAAACGGATTCGGAAGCAGCATACCGATCAGAATGCCGATGCCGATCCAGAACAGCAGAAAGCCAAGAATCCGACACACATGTCTACTCCTTCTGATTTTCCTCTTGCTTTAATATATGCTCGACTTCCTCCGCGGTATACTCATTTTCTCCGCCCTTCTGTGTAAAGCGGCTGATAAGATCCGGAGCCATGTCGATCACCTTGGACACCGCATCCTGATTTTTGATATTGACAAGGCGGGTTCCGTTCTTGTTGATTACGAGAACCGCGCTGGGAGAGATCTTTCCTCCCATTCCGCCTCCGCCGTTGCTCTTGGCATTCTCCTGAAAAGCGCCCGCCGCAACGCCGAAAGATACGTCAACCAGCGGAAGAAGAATCGTATCGTTGATATGAATTGCCTCTCCCACAACCGTCTTCGTCGTAATAAAACTGTCCATGCCCTTGAAGAGTGCCTCCACGGTTGCCTGGAAACTGTTGTCTTTTTCTGCCATCTTTTCCTCCTTCCCGACGCGCCTGCCGCGTCATCAGGGTATTTTTCCATTGGGTTCTGCCGGACTGTCACTTCGCAGCGGCAAGTTTTCTGTATATAAATCTGATATTCCGGTCACGGAACAGGCGCCAGAATACCCGAACCAGCGTGATCCCATAAATCCTCCCGGCAAGATCCAGATTCATCCTCAGAATCTCCTGTTCAAACACGGGAGTCACCCGGAACTCTCCGGCAAACGCCGCCGGAAAAAGGCTGACCGCTCCCAGAACCTGTCCGGTCAGCGCCGGATCGTCAAAGCCGAAAACAAGGTCTCCCTTTATCTTTCTGGGACGAATCTCCCTTAATATCCTGCCGGTTTCTTCCAGCAGCAGCTTCATACCTTCCCGAAACCGCTCCGACGTCAGGAAGCGTTTCCACTGCGTGCAGGAAACTTTCAGCTTCCGAAGTTTTTTTCTCAGACGTTCCGCCGCCTTTGCCGCGCGCCGGGGAATTCCGAATATCTTTCCGATCAATCGGAAAAGAAAACGAAAGAACGCCCCTGTTCCCTTTGCAATTCCTTCAAGAAAGCGAACCGCCTTCTCCCAGGGAAGCTCTCCGGTCCCGGCAGACGGTTGATCGGATGATATATCAGAGAAACGTTCGGCTGCTTCCGATACCTTGCTGTCTTTCGCTTCCGGTATTCTGTCAGCCCCTTCGGATGCCTTTTCGCCTTCCTCTTCCGGCGGCGTCCTGTCGGTTCCTTCGGATTGCCTGCTGCTTTTCTCTTCCGGCGACATCCTGCCGGCAGCTTCCGATCTCTCGCTGTCCTTCACTTCCGGCGTCCTGCCGCCGTCCACTCCGGAGGCAGCTTTCCGCTCCGCCTGCCCGAAGGTGCGGACGGATATTCCAAAGATCCGCAGACTTCCGCAGAACTGCCCGTTTTCATATACACCGCTCAGCGATACCGCCCGGAGCAGCCAGGAAACCCTTCCTCTGATTTCCATTTTCTCAAAGCCTTTTTCCTGTTTCCGGATCCGCCCGCTGTAACGGACGGGGGCAAACAGGATGGAGGCCAGCAGCAGGAGCAGAAGCACAAGAAGCGCCAGCAGTACAATCCCCGTTATTTTCAAAATTGTCAATAAAATATGTACCATTTGCAACTCCCTAACCGTTCATCCCGGTCTCTGCATTTTCTGCACAGACCGCATAAACGCACGTTTTACGTCCCTCCGTCTGCCTCCGGGCGCGTCTGAAACTTACATTCCGAAGAACCTTCAAGCAGCCAGGCTCTGATATTCATATCCTGTGTCTCCCGATAAACCTCCTGTACGATTTCAAGCAGAATCCCCATGGCCTCTATGCGGGTAAACCCCATCCCGACGATCATAGGGCACTGAACCCTCAGGGATCTCTGGAGAAGAAGTTCCGCCGGTATCAGATCCAGATTGTTTTCCTCGTTGGAGGCAATCGTCACAAGCCAGATCCCCGGCGTCGGTTTCCCCTTCTCCAGCTTTCTCATCAGCTTTTTTTCCTGTCCTTTCACAGTATTTCCCAGGTACAGATTTTTATACCATCTCAGCATGAATTCCCATCCTTCAGCAATATCAGCCATTGCAAAGCGATTTCAGTTTCGTTTTTCCCAGAGATTTGCCTTTTTCAGCTCCAGGTATTCCTCATATGCATGTTCCAGAATCTGCTTTTCATTGGAAAATTTCAGCAGGTGATACGCTTCATGAAATTTGTAATAGCCGGAGTCCACAAAATACTCTTCTCCCTGAGGTCTGCTGTGAAAACTCTGCGAACACATCAGATACCAGTGTACCTCTTTATGGACGCTGCCTTCGGGGATCCGGAAGCTGTACTGGCTTTTTCCTATATATTTCACTGCAGATGCAAGTACGCCGGCCTCCTCGTATACCTCCCGGATGGCTGTCTCCCTGTAGGTTTCCCCTTCCTCGACGGTACCCTTCGGGAGAACCCAGCATGTATATCTGTTTTTATAATTTTTATACAGTGTCAGAATTTTCCCACGGTAAATGACAACTCCGCCACAGCTTACTGCTTCTATCATCTTGCGTCCTCCTGAGTCAAAGTATACGCCATTTTCTGTCCGCGCGCAACCTGAAATCCCCGCTGACACAGTTACAGATCTCCGTAATATGCCTGAAATACCTGACGTGCGATCGGAACCGCCACCGAGCTGCCGCTGCCGGCGCTCTCTGCGATGACCGCAACCACCAGATCAGGATCCTCCGCATTGGAGAACCCGACAAACCAGGAGTGGGTGTCCTCCGTCATATCGCCATGTTCCGCCGATCCCGTCTTGCCTGCAATGTTATATCCCAGATCATTGAGAGAACGTGCCGTACCGTTTTCCACAACGCCGGTCATCAGCTCTGTCAGCTTGTCCGCCTCTGAGCTGCTCATAACCTCCGCCAGTTTCTCCGGACTGTTCTGAGAGACTTCCGTGCCGTCATAGGCTTCCACACGATCCACAAAATACGGTTTCATCATCACGCCGTCATTGGCTACAGCCGATGCAATCAGAGCCATCTCCAGCGGCGTTACCAGGGTATTTCCCTGTCCGATGGCGGTCTGCATCATGAGTGCGTCCGCAGTGGAACTGTCCACCGAGAAAGAAGAACGGCTCGTGGGAAGCTCCAGATCAAGCCTGGTATTCAGATACAGAGTATCCGCCAGAGACTGGAAAGAGCCCTTATCCAGCGACAGACCGATGGTTGCAAAGGCACTGTTGCAGGAATTCGCAAACGCGCTGTAGAAATCCTCCTGTCCATGCACCTCATTTCCGGCGCAGTGGATGGTATATCCGCCGTTTGTCACCTCGCTGACGCAGTCGAAGGAAAATCCGTCCACGGTCTGATTCTGTCTGAGATAAGCCAGCGCCGTGACAATTTTGAACGTGGAACCGGGAGGATACTGTCCCTGCAGGCCGCGATTGAGAAAGACTCCACTCTCATCGTCGGCAATCAGGCTGTCCCAGTTCTCATCGATGGTATTCGGGTTGAAGGACGGCTTGCTGACGCTGACCAGCACTTTTCCCGTATCCGGCTCCAGCGCAATGACCGCTCCCCGGTTGTCTCCCAGCGCGTCGTAGGCGATCTGCTGCATATGGGAATTGAGCGTGGTAATCACATTGTCGCCCATGTTCTTCTCATCCCTGAACTCATTGCGAAGTTTCTCCAGAGGATTCGCGTGGGATTCCAGCAGCTGATAGTTCTCCGAAGCTTCCAGCCCGCTGCTGCCTTTGCTCAGATAGCCGACCACATGGGCAAACATATTTTCATAGGGATACACTCTTGTCTCATTGCCTTCTTCGTCCACATCCGTGCGGGCAAGAGTCACGCCGTCTGAAGAAAGAATACTTCCCCGAACCACTTTTTCCGCATAATCTTTCTGACGCGTATTATGGGAATCGCTCAGATAAGTCTCCCTCTGGGTCACGTTAAAATAGACCAGATACCCGATCAGCGACAGAAAGATTCCGATAAACAGAAACGAGACGATAAAATAGGGCCGACCCAGATTACCATCGGAGGCTTTTTTCTGTCTGCTCCTCGATTCTGCGTCCGAGGTCGTCTTCTTCCGGGAGGTCTGCTCCCCGTTTCCCCTGGGCTGCTGGCTTCGGCTTTTTCCTGCCAACGTCCCCGTTCTTCCGCTTTTCCGCTCCTGTACCGGCGTTTTTGGAGGCTGCTTTTGATTTTTTCTGTTTTTGTTTGTTTCTTTTTGCAAGTGCTTCACCTTCGTCTTCCCTTAAGATATACAGACCCTGAATAATCGAGAGCATTAATATAGTACACAGAATCGAGCTTCCGCCGTAGCTGACAAGCGGCAGCGTGATGCCTGTCAGAGGGATAAATTTTGTGATTCCGCCGATGGTCAGGAATACCTGAATCGCATACTCGGAACCAAGCCCCATGGCAATCAGCTTATAAAAACGTTTGTTCATCTTCATTGAGATATTGACGATCAGAAGGAACGTAGACATGCACAGAAGAATCAGGCAGATTCCGAAAATAAGCCCCATCTCTTCGCAGATCGCGCAGAACGTCGCGTCTTTCGTCGCCACAGGAATGCTCGTGGGCGATCCCTCAAACAGACCGGTTCCGAACCAGCCACCGGATGCAAGGCCGAACAGCGCCTGGATCACCTGATATCCCGCGTCGTAATTCTGAAACGGGTCTCTCCACACCAGAACCCTGGTGCGCACATGAGAGAAAAGGAAGTACGCCGCCACACAGGCGATGGCCATACCTCCAAGCCCCAGCAGCGGATACACGGCCTTCCGGGTTGCCAGATAGATCACCACCACATAAGCGACAAAGTACACCAGCGCAGTTCCCAGGTCCGTGGACGCAACCAGAATCAGCACGTGAACCGCCGCAACTACCGTGGTAATTACAACCTTCCGGAAGGAATTGTCTTCCCTGAGCATGCCGGCCATGAAAAAGACCAGCGTAATCTTGACAAACTCGGAAAACTGAAACGTAAAACCGTCCTCGCCGCCAAACTGAATGGACAGCTGGGCGCCTCCCGTGCGCACCGCCAGAAGAAGCACGGCCCCGATCATCATGATACCCGCAATTCCATACAGCCAGGTCAGATCTTTCAGAATCTTTACCTTCCGTATAATCACAATGGCGATAAACGAAAGCACCGTGGAAATAACGATAATCTTAAACTGTGTCTGAGCGCTGGAAGCACGCAGTCTCGTCAGAATGATCAGGCCGATGCAGAGCATCATGCACATATTGTTCAGAAGAATCATCGACGCTTTCCGGAACAGAATCCGGTAAGCCGCCTGCACCCCCAGCAGGTAGGCCAGCGTATACAGAAACATCCTGATGATATAAAACTCCCGCTCCTGAAGGTACATGACAAAAAAGCAGATAAAATCCATCAGCAGAATCATCAGAATCTGTTTGCCGAGGATATAGCTTCTCTCTTCCTCATCCCTCTCCCGGAGCGCCAGAAACGACTGGACCGTAAAAAGGACCATCAGAAGTGTGATCAGATATTTTGATAACTGTACGATAACATTAACCATATATTTCCCCTTACTGTATCCGCTGCCGCGGTTCTCTCATTCCACTTTGCGCCGAAAATGGCCTTTCGTGTATTCCTGCCCCGGCTCCTGTACGCTGCCATAGCGATAAGCCTGAAGAAACTGTTCTGCAATCCGCTCTGTCTCGGCAGCGTTTTCCATGGAAAAGGCAAGGCGAACCCCCCAGGGGCTCAGCTTTTTCACTGTCTCCGCCTCTTTCAGAAGCCCCAGCGGAAGGCTGTTATAGATCACATTATAGCAGAACTCACAGCAGCACTTTACCGGAAACTCTTTTCCGTAACGGTCTCTGAGCATCACCAGGGAATTTTTTCCGTTGCAGCCGTCCATGGTCTTTTTTACGCACTGGGCAGACACCATCATCGGAAGATACCCATAGACGATCATTTCGCTGCGGCTGTTGTCCCGGCGGGCCAGCTCATACTGGTTCAGTTCCAGAGGAACCGTATCTCTGACGATGCTCCGCTCCTCCCAGAACCGCTGAGCCTCATGATTCATCGTGTAAATGCTGTAATCTGCAGCTGTGTATCCTCCAAGCCCCGCCTCCTGCAGAAACGCATAACTCTCCAGGTTCCGCACCAGAAATCCGTCCAGGCCTTCCTGTATCAGTTCACGGAACCGGTCTCTCCAGGGATTCAGCTGACCGTCGCGCACCGCATGAGGCAGAGCCAGCCAGAATTCCTTTCCCTGGCTCTTTGCCCGGGAAATCGCAGCGACCGCTTCTTCCATATAATATTCCTTTGAAAAACAGAGCAGATCCGCATAGACTGCGGAAAGTCCGGAAATTTCCAGCAGCACCCGCAGCTGGTTTCCAGTTTCCGCCAGGGCCGTTACCCGGATGTTTACCGTCCCCTGGCGTCCTCTGCCTTCTTCCGTCCGTTCTGACGGCTGTCCGCCGGCGCTTTCTTCGGCTCCGTTCTGCGGAAGGGAAGGACAAGTTCCTGCTCCAGACGCTCCATGGCCTCCCGGCGCAGTTCACTGAGAAACTGCATCGGAACAAAAACGTCGTCTTCCATAAAAATATCCAGCTGTTCGAACCAGAACGGTGTATTTCCGGTCTTCTCCATCTGAGTGCGCACCCGTTCCTCTGTCAGCGGCTGCTTCTGCGCCTTCTGGATTCCTTCCTTTTCCACTGTCACACAGGCGTCGCCCGCATAGACGGTCAGCACCGCCGGAGCGCCCTTGCAGAGCGTCAGGCAGCCGCTGGCAGGCTCTTTTGGCTGCGTCTCCAGATAATTTTTCTGAATCTCATAGAACAGCTGCTCGTTGCGGCGTCCCCGCCGGCTTCCGACGATCTGCTTTTCATTTTTCAGCGCGATCATCTCTCTGCCGTTGCGCACCTTGTAGTAACTCTGGTTGAATCCGTCTCTGTTATAAATATCGTAAAGCTTCTTCAGATCCTCCGGCAGCACCCGGTACTTGCCCGGATTCTCCTCATACAGATCCAGATATTTCCGGTAGATACTCACGACTCCCGCCGTATATTCCGGCTTTTTCATCCTTCCCTCAATTTTCAGCGAGGTCACTCCTGCCCGGAGAATCTCAGGGAGCAGTTCCACCGTACACATATCCTTCGGACTTAAGGGATATTCCTCTCCCGGTTCTCCGAGACGCCTGCCTTTCTCATACACCTCGTAGGGCAGGCGGCAGGGCTGCGCACACCGTCCCCGGTTCCCGCTGCGTCCTCCGATCAGACTGGACATCAGGCACTGCCCGGAATAACAGTAGCACAGAGCGCCGTGTACAAAGCATTCGATCTCCAGCCCTGTAGTTCTGTGAATTCTCTGTATCTCCGCCAGGGAAAGTTCACGGGCAGGGACTACGCGGACAGCCCCTTCTTTTTCCAGCATCCGCGCCGCCGCAGAGCCGGTAACTGTCATCTGGGTGCTGGCGTGGACAGCCAGATCCGGGAACCAGCGGCGGATCGCCCGCAGCGCCCCGAGATCCTGAACGATCACCGCGTCCAGCCCCTGCCGGTAATATGGAAGGAGATAGCCGTACAGCTGTTCCTCCAGTTCTTCCTCCTTAAACAGAGTGTTGACCGTCAGGTACAGTTTTTTTCCGTGCAGATGAACAAAATCAATTGCCCGGAGGATCTCCTCTTGTGTCAGATTTTTTGCGTAGGCTCTTGCACCGAAGGCAGCGCCGCCGAGATATACCGCATCCGCCCCCGCTGACAGAGCCGCCGTCAGTGCCTCATAAGACCCTGCCGGCGCCAGTAATTCTGCTTTCATTCTCTGTCTCCTAAAAACGGGCGATTACTGTTCCGCAATCCCCCGTTCTTCTTTCTTTTTATGCTTTTAATAACTCATCCAGTTCCGCGTTCGTCTCAGCCAGCTGTACGGACAGCTCCTCCTTCTCTTTTCGAAGCCGTTCCAGCTCTTCCGCATGCTCTCTCTGAAGACGCGCAAGCTCTTCTCTGTGTTCCTCCTGAAGACGCTCCAGTTCATCTCTGTGTCCTTCCTGAAGACGCTCCAGCTCTTCCTTTTCCCGGCGAACCTGCTCCAGTTCGTCTGTCTGCGCTTCCTGACGCTGTTCCAGCGCTTCCTTCTCCTGCCGAAGCGACGTCAGCTCCCCGGTGTGTTCTCTCTGAAGCTGCTCCAGCTCCTCTGCCTTTTCCCGGCGGCAGCGTTCCAGCTCTTCCGCTTTCTCGTTCCGCGCCTGCTCCAACTCGCTGTCTTTCTCCTGACAGGACTGCTCCAGCGTTTCCTTTTCCTGGCGGACCTGCTCCAGTTCGCCTTTCACACTCTCCAGCCGGACTTTCGTCTCTGCCAGTTCGCTGCGAAGCCCGTAGCTCTCAGCATCCTTGGCCTCCATATCCTCTTCCAGCATCTCCGCCTGCTCTCTGGCTTTAAAATAATCATCCGCCACGTTCAGCGAAAGAAGCGTATGCTTCGTATCCACCGACAGGCGGCTGTAGCCCTGCAGCTGGCTGAGTTCACTGATTTTCTGATTCATATAAGAAGCAACCTTCTGAAGATACTCAGGACTTTCATAGCCGCTGAGCGTAATAATCTTTCCATCTATCAAGACCTGCGTCGTGTTTTTCACTGCCATCTCGTCTGTATTTCCTCCAAAATTTACTCATATAGTCTATCATATAACGAATATCGCAGAAAAACAACCTTTTTTTGTAAAATCCGCAGCCCGGAATTACAGTTCAGCCAGGTCCGTGCATTCGCTGCACAGACCGTATGAAAGCCTGGCCCCTGTGAGCGTCCGGCCATCCTCAGTTCCCATCCGGCAAGGAAATTCCCAGGTGATGAAACGCCAGTTCCGTCGCAACTCTTCCCCGGGGCGTCCGGTTGATAAAACCGTTTTTGATCAGATAAGGCTCATATACCTCCTCGATTGTGCCGGCATCTTCTCCCACTGCAGCCGCCAGCGTATCCAGTCCCACCGGTCCTCCGGAAAATTTTTCCATAATCGTCGTCAGAAGCAGACGGTCCGTCTGGTCCAGGCCGTACCGGTCCACTTCCAGAAGGTCCAGCGCAAAAGCAGCAACCTCCTTTGTGATCTTTCCGTCGTACTTCACCTGCGCAAAGTCACGCACGCGCTTCAGAATCCGGTTTGCAAGCCGCGGAGTCCCCCGGGACCGCTTCGCCATCTCCTGCGCTCCCTCCGGATCAATCTCCACATCCAGCACGCGGGCGGAATGGAGAATGATCTTTGCCAGCTCTTCCTCCGTGTAAAACTCCAGATGATGAATCACTCCGAACCGGTCCCTGAGAGGCGCCGTCAAAAGTCCCGCCCTGGTCGTCGCTCCTACCAGGGTAAACTTCGGAAGATCCAGACGGATCGAACGGGCGGACGACCCTTTTCCGATCATGATATCTATGGCGAAATCCTCCATGGCCGGATACAGGACCTCTTCCACCTGCCGGTTCAGCCGGTGAATCTCGTCCACAAAGAGCACATCACCCTCCTGAAGATTGTTCAGAATCGCCGCCATCTCTCCCGGCTTCTCGATTGCCGGACCGCTTGTGACCTTCATATGCGTTCCCATCTCATTGGCGATAATTCCCGCCAGCGTTGTCTTTCCAAGTCCCGGAGGGCCGTAAAACAGAACGTGATCCAGGACGTCACCCCGCTGTTTGGCTGCCTCGATATAGATTTTCAGATTTTCCTTTGTCTTTTCCTGACCGATATAATCATCCAGAGTCTGCGGACGAAGACTTCCTTCAATTTTAATATCCTCCTCCAGCACCTCTGCCGTAATCATTCTTTTTCCCATGTCCGCTCCTTAAAACAGATTTTTAAGCGCAGCTTTCAGAACCGCCTCCGTATCCATATCCGCCGCGCCCTCCACCTTTCTCACAGCCTGCAGAGCCTCTGTGCCGGAATATCCCAGCGCCACCAGCGCCTGCACCGCCTCGCTGGCGGCGTCCTCGCTCACCGGCTCAGCCGCATCCTGCTGATTCGCAGCAAGCTTCTTCTCAAACGCCTCCTCCAGACTGAACTTGTCTTTCAGCTCAAGAATCAGCTTCTGCGCCGTCTTCTTCCCGATTCCCGGCGCTTTCGCAATCGCCGCCGGATCGTCAGAGAGCACCGCGAAGCGCAGGGTATCCACGCTCATCGCAGAGAGAATGCCGATGGCCGCCTTCGGACCAATCCCGCTGACGCCCAGCAGCAGACGATAGGTCTGCAGTTCATCACGGCTCTGAAATCCAAACAGCTGCAGGGCATCCTCACGGACGTGAAGATATGTGTAAACCTTCAGTTCCTGCCCCTGCCGGATGCCTGCGTCCAGCACGCTGGCGGGAACGAAAATTTCGTAGCCGATTCCGCCGTTTTCCAGAATCAGACGGTCGGCGGACAGCTCGGCTACGGTTCCTTTGATGTATCCTATCATGTTCTTTTATCCTTTCCAAGTTCCTGTCAATTATATCAGAAGTTCTTCTCAGGCGCAAGTTTTGTAATGGGGGACGCTCAGGAAGCGGGACGGGTGCGGGACCGGGGGAATATGGAGTGCGTGCTCACTCCGACATCCGGACAGGGCAGGGGAGGGTGTGCGCCTTGCATCAGAGCGGGATTCAGGCTTCACAGGCACTGTGTGTTTTCCGCTCTGTGCCCGTCGCACACCCTCCCCTCCCCTGCCCTGTCCGTCTGTAGTCGCAAGCCCTGCACTTCCATATCCCCCGGCCCCGCACCCGTCCCGCTTCCTGAGCTGGTTGTGGCGGCGGTTGGGGGGTATGCGGTAGTTGTCATTGGAGCGCGTGTCTCTGTTTATTCCCACGAACACCGACCGAAACGAAGTGCAGACCTGTCTGAACTGTAACATGGAGGTATCGGAAATTGGGGAAAGAGGTTGCTTTTTGGGGATGGATGGTTTTATAATGAGGGATGCGACTGGAGGTGTGAGGGTATGAAGATTGTTACAGAAACTTTTTGTCCGGATGGTTTGGTTCCGGGGTGTTTTCTTTCCGGGGAGGATGTGTTGTTTGATATTGAGACGACCGGGCTGAACTGGAGAAGATCCCATCTTTATCTTATCGGCGCGGCGGTGTTTTGTCCGGAAAACGGGCGGTGGAAGCTGACCCAGTGGTTTGCGGACGAGCCGGCAAGGGAACTGGATCTTCTGGAAGCGTTCGCGGAATTTCTCCGGCCGTACCGCCGGCTGCTTCACTATAACGGAGCGGGTTTCGATCTCCCTTACCTTCGGAAAAAGTATGAATTCTATCAGCAGGAGACTCCCTTTTCCGGAATGGATACGCTGGATCTGTATCGCCGGTTCCGCCCGTTTCAGAAGATGTTCGGTCTTTCTTCCATGAAGCAGAAATCCCTGGAAGCATATGCAGGTTTCTCCCGTACGGACCATTTCAGCGGCGAGGAGCTGATTCATGTATATGAAGAATACCTTGCCTCAGGAGACAAAGAGCTGCTCCGGCTGCTGCATCTCCACAACCGGGAGGATCTGACAGGAATGACAGAGATTCTCTCCCTTTACAGCATCCCTTCCCTGTTCTCAGGACATTTTCAGCCGGTCAGCGCAGCGGTGGACCGGCAGACCCGGACCTTGTCCTTTTCGCTCACTGCAGATCTCCCTTTCACCCGCCCGTTTGAGACAGCTGCAGGCGCCTGTTCCCTTTCCGTATCCGGACAGACGGCCAGCCTCCGGGTCCTGGGGCAGGAGCGTGAGCTGAAATTCTTTTTTCCGGATTTTAAGGATTACTACTATCTTCCTCTGGAGGATACGGCAATCCATAAAAGCGTGGGTATTTATGTGGATCCGGAGCACAGAGAGAAAGCGAAAGCATCCAACTGTTATCAGCGGCATTACGGGCTCTATTTTCCGCAGCCTTCAGAACTTGTGACGCCTGTGTTCCGGGAGGACCACAAGGCGAGACAGCTTTACTTTGAATGGCAGGATTCCCTTGCGGAGGATCCGGATTTTCTTTCCCGGTATGCCTCCGCTGTACTCTCAGATCTCTGCCGGCAGGAAACGTCATAACATGTATTCCTGTATGCGGCAGGCCGCACACATTATGCCTGCCGGCATTGGCAACATCAGACTGTCAACGGCACAACGTGCGTTCATGTATGGGACAGGAGCGGAAAGAGATACTTTCCGTCCAGAAACAGATTTCCTTTCTCCGTCCACACAAACAGGGCGTCGTCGTCATCATCCACAGGGCGGATCTCAAAGCCTTCCTGATCCGCCGGCGTAAATCCCAGGGAAACGTAAGCGGTCCTTTCGCTGACCAAGCGTTCCAGAAGATCCGTCAGCTTTCTGCCCGGATCGCAGTAAATTTCATAACAGCACAGGGTGTCTCCGTCCTCTTCGGCAAGAATCACCGCATCCTCTTCTTCCAGATACCAGACGCAATCTTTCATAAACGAAGTGCAGGAAAACATCAGCAGCCCGAAATTATCCGTAACCTGAAATTCCGAGAAAGGATTTTTCTTTTCATAATAGGTTCTCAGAAAGCTGATGTCCCGGCTGCTGGTCATATCAAGCTTCCGCTTTCTGCAGCCTCTCTCTGCAGGCGTCTCCACATGTCCCGGTTTCCAGAAATACTGATACTGGCCGACCCGCTGAAATCCGAATTTCGGATAAAATTCCAACACAGTCTCATTGGCAAAAAGAAATACCATATCGCAGGACAGCTCCGGTTCCCGCTGAACCGTCTCCATCAGGAAACGCATCAGCCCCCGGCACCTGTATCTTTCATCCGTCATCACCGTTCCGATCTGGATACAGGAATAGATTTTTCCGTCCTTTTCAATCTGCATCCGGTTAATCGACAGGTTTGCCGCGGCGGTTTCGCCGTCAAACAGCGTATACGGACAGTTGTTCTCGGTCCAGTAGCCGTCCTGATACCAGGATTCAAAAGATATTCCGAACGTTTTCTGTGCCAGCAGATTGTAGGAGTGCCGGTCGTTCCGGTGAGGCATCACATTTTTTACAAGACGATACTTCTGTCCCGACACCGTTACCTCCTCTGTCTTGTGGTCCAGACGCTGTACGTGATTCAGGTGAGGATATGCATCCACAAACCGCTGTATGGTTCTCTCGATCATCTTTCTGCTCCTTCCCCAATGGATTCCAAGCCGTTCCGCGCATTCCCGGATCTCTTTCTTTACCTGCTCCCGGCGCTGATTCAGCTCTTCTTTTTTTCCTGAACCGTAGCCGATCACTCCGTCCAGCTTCTGTTCTCCTTCCGCCCGCAGCATATCAATATAGCCTTTCATGGTTTTCCGGGCTTTTCCGGGATAAATATGAATTTTCTGTCCGGTGCTTCTGCGGAAAGAGGAAAGTTTCTGACGCATCTCTTCTGCAGTTTCCGTCAGACGGTTTTTCTGCAGAATCTCCAGCAGCTCCGCCTGCAAAAGCTCCATCTTCCGGATCTTTCTATCCATCGCAAAGGCAGCCGCAGCGGAAATCACAAAGTCAAAGCAGTAAATTACCGTGATCACAAGAATCAAGACCTTTCCGGTCCGCATATCGATCTGGCACACCGCCCAGCTCACGCCGGGCTGAAACACATAGAACATCAGCAAAGTGAAAAAGCCCCAGCAGACCGTACTCTCCGGACAGATTTTTCCCTGAAAATTCCATTTCTTCTCCGTGTAATCCCACCAGCTGGTGTGAAACACCGCCTCCAGCACAACTGCAGTCAGAAATTCCAGGATCGTCGCCAGAAGCGCGCCGCAGAGAAACAGAAGAGGCCATTGTCTTTCCAGCGGCCGCAGAATCAGATACACCGAAACCGCCCCGAAACCGTAAATGGTAAGAAACGGCCCATTCACAAACCCGCGGTTCACCAGCCGCCGCTCCATCACAGACATGTAACAGCTCTCCCAGACCCATCCCAGAAAGCAGTAAATCCAGAACCATCCCAGCAAAAAATACAATTCAATACCCGCAATACGAAAATTCCACATAAGACCACCAACGCTGTTCCGAAGTCAGACGCAGTTTCAGACTCCATACCTTAAATTCAGCTCACAGTTTTATAAAGCGGAACCATTCAGCCGGCGAACGGTTGCCATAAAATGTTCGACTCAGAACAGTTTTCTCTGAAAAAAAGGACCGCCGCATCCTCCAGAGCGCAGACAGACACAGATAACATACGTCTGTATCTGTCTTCCAAACACTCTGTCAGTACGACAGCCCTTCCTTCTTTTCGTGTTTTCTTTCTGTCTTTCTGTAACTGTTCAGCCGTAGCCATTCATTCCGCTGAACGATTACCTTTCTCTTTACTCTTCGTCAGATGCCTCGTCGGAATAAACCGTCTCTTCCTCTGCCGGAGCCTCTTTTTCCAGAACCTTCATGCTCAGAGAAATCTTTCTCTCCTCTTCATTGAAGTCAACAACCTTTGCTGTGATCTTCTGTCCGATCTGGAGAACATCCGCTGGTTTCTCCACATGCTCTTTGGAAATCTGGGAGACATGCAGCAGGGCATCAACGCCCGGCTCAAGCTCTACAAATGCGCCGAAATCAGTCATACGAGCCACAGTTCCCTCTACAATATTTCCCGCAGCATATTTCTCTGATGCATGCAGCCACGGATTTTCCTCCGGGAACTTCAGAGAAAGCGCAATCTTATCTCCGTTGATGTCTTTGATCAGAACTTTCACCTGATCGCCAACCTTAAATACTTTTTTCGGGTTTTCCACACGGCCCCAGGACATTTCAGAAATGTGAAGCAGTCCATCTGCACCGCCCAGATCAATAAATGCACCAAAATCGGTCACATTCTTGACAACACCCTCTACTGTATCGCCAACAGCAATACGCGCAAAAAGCTCTTCCTGCATTTTCTTTTTCTGCTCAACGATCAGCTGCTTTCTGTCGCCGATGATACGTCTTCTTCTCGGATTGAATTCGGTAATTACAAATTCGATCTCCTGATCCGCGTACTTGGTGAGATCTTTCTCATATACATCGGATACCAGGCTTGCAGGGATGAAGATTCTTGCTTCGTCGATCACGACGCTCAGTCCGCCATTCAGTACCTGCGTAACTTTTGCCTTGAGAACTTCATGATTCTCAAATGCTTCCTCCAGACGTTTGTTGCCTTTCTCGGCAGCGAGACGTTTGTAGGTCAGAAGTACCTGTCCTTCTCCGTCATTCACCTTCAGAACTTTGACTTCCATCTTGTCTCCAGGCTGTGCTACGGTGTGAAGGTCAATATTGGAATCGTTGGAGTATTCATTTTTCGTAAGAATACCGTCTGCCTTGTAACCGATGTTCAGAATAATCTCATCATCCTTCACGTCGATGACAGTTCCTTCAACGACTTCTCCGTTTCTGATTGTTTTAAATGATTCATCCAGCATTTGTTCAAAACTTAATTCTGACATGTTTTTGAACCTCCTCAATTATTTTATTTGGGGTGGATGCCCCTGCTGTAATACCTACACGACCAAATGATTGAAAAGGCTTTGTATCCAAATCAACGAGTGTCTCTATAAAGTAAGTATTTTTACATTCTTCCTTACATATCTCGTACAACTTCTGAGTATTGGAACTATGTCTTCCGCCGATGACAATCATCGCATCTGCGGTCCTGGCAAGGTCCCTTGCCTCTGTCTGTCTCTCTTCCGTTGCGTTACAGATAGTATTTAAAACACTAATATCATAACTCTTTTTCGAAAAAATTTCAACTAAATCTTTAAATTTGTTGTAATTAAATGTCGTCTGCGCCACGATACTTACCTGTTTTCCGGCCTCCGGCACAAACTGTTCCGCCTCTTCCGCCGTGGAAATCACAGTCACCGGCCCCCTGACCCAGCCCTTGATTCCTTCCACCTCCGGATGAGGCTCGCTGCCGATAATCACAACATGGCGTCCCTTTTCGCTCTCCTGCTCGACGATCCGGTGAATCTTCCGCACAAACGGGCAGGTAGCGTCCACCAGCGTCAGCCCTTGCGCGCAGATTTTTTCGCAGATCTCTCTGGAGACGCCGTGGGAACGGATAATAACGGTTCCCTCCGTGATCTTTTCCAGCTCCTCCTCCGAAGGTATCACCCGGACGCCTTTTTTCTCCAGGTCTCCCACCACCTGTTCATTATGAATGATCGGTCCGTAGGTGTAAACAGGTTTCCGCCCTGTTTCGATCTGTTGGTACACCGTATCCACCGCACGCTTCACACCGAAGCAGAAACCGGCGCTCTTCGCCACTGTGACTTCCATTTGCAACCTCCTTCCGGCATATCAGACAGACGCCCCTGTACGCTCCTGATACAGCTTTCTCACCGTCTCCACCACTTCATCGATGGTCAGCTCCGAGCTGTCCACCTCCACGGCGTCCGCCGCCTTGCACAAGGGGGAAATCTCTCTGGTCATATCCCTCTGATCCCTTGCGATAATGTCCGCCTCAATCACAGAAAGATCACTGTCGACGCCCTTCGCTTTCAGTTCCTCGTACCGGCGCACCGCCCGCACATGGGAACTGGCAGTCAGATAGATTTTCAGCTGGGCGTCCGGCAGCACGGCCGTTCCGATATCGCGGCCGTCCATCACCACGTTCTGCCGTGCGGCGAGTTCCTTCTGCAGCGCAGTCAGCTGTCTGCGCACTCCCGGATAAATACTTGTGGCGGAAGCCATGTTTCCGGCCTCCTCCGTGCGAAGAGACGCCGTCACGTTTTCTCCGTTCAGATACACCTGCTGTTCGCCATTTTCATAGCCAATCGTCACATCCGCCTCCCGGGCAGCCGCCTCGATGGCCGCGGCATCCTTGGAGTCAATTCCCTTTCTCAGGAACAGCAGCCCCATTGCCCGGTACATCGCCCCGGTGTCCACATAGATAAACGACAGTTCCGCCGCAATTTTCTTTGCAATCGTACTTTTGCCGGCGCCCGCAGGCCCGTCAATCGCAATATTAAAACTCATATTCTGTCCTTCCCATCCAGGGCAGCCGCAGCCGCATAAGCCGTCGACCAGGCCACCTGAAGATTAAATCCGCCGGTCAGCGCGTCCACATCCAGCACCTCACCGATAAAATACAGGTTCTTTACTTTTTTCGACTCCATCGTTCCGGGCCGAATCTCCCTCACGGATACGCCGCCCTGGGTGATAATCGCCTCCCGGAATGGCCGGGTTCCTATAATTGTCAGCGGGAAATGCTTCGTCAGTTCCGCCAGACGATTCCGCTCCTCTTTTGAGATCCCGTTCACCGGACGGTCCGGAGCGATTCCCGAAAGTTCAATCATCACCGGAACCATCCGCGCCGGAAACAGCTCCGGCACCACATTCTTAAACTGCCGGTTCCGGGCCTCCTGAAATTCCCGGAGCAGCCTCTCGTCCAGTTGATGTTCCGTCAGTGCCGGCTTCAGATCAATCTGCGCGTCCAGCGGCCACGGAAGACCTGACTTCCCGATATAGGAGCTGGCGCTCAGAACCAACGGCCCGGTGACGCCGAAATGGGTGAACATCATCTCTCCGAACCCTTCGTAAACCGGCTTTTTTCTGCCCATCACGCGGAAGGTCACATTTTTCAGAGACAATCCCTGCATCTTCGGGATATAGCTTTCCCCTGTCTCCAGCGGAACAAGCGCCGGCTTCCGTTCCGTCACCGTATGTCCACATTCCCCGGCCATACGGTAGCCGTCTCCGGTGGAGCCTGTCGTGGGATAGGAAAGCCCTCCGGTTGCGACCATCACCGCATCCAGGGGCACGCTGGCCCCGTTTTCCAGAACGACCCCCGCCGCGGCATTGTCCCTGCAGAGCACATGACGTACTCTCGTCCCAAGATGAATCTTTACCCCGGCCTCTTTCATGGCCCGTTCCAGACCTCTGATAATGTCGGACGAATGGTCGGTGGCAGGAAACGCCCTGTTTCCTCTCTCCACCTTGACCGGAACATGGCAGTTCCGAAAAAACTCCATAATATCGTCGCTGGTAAATCCATAACCGGAGCTGTACATGAATTTCCCGTTGCTCACAATGTTCTGCAGAAACTCCTCCACAGAACAGGCATTCGTAAAATTGCACCGCCCTTTTCCGGTGATAAAGAGCTTCTTTCCCAGCTTATCATTCTGTTCATACAAGTGTACTTCATGTCCGCGCACGGCCGCCTGTACGGCTGCGAACATTCCTGCCGCGCCGCCTCCGATAATTCCTGCCTTTGCCATAATTCTCTCCCGGTTATGATAATTTTATATCGCCTTTTTCTTTGGCGGTGGTCATTTCATCGTTGCTGTACACCTGATACTCGTCCCAGATTTCCTCCATCGTCTCAAGCGTCTCCACGACGTTCTCCTGCCGTCTCATGCACAGCGCCACCACCAGCGCATTGATCAGGCTCAGTGGAGCCACAAGGGAATCCACAATGGACGCCATATCGCTTTTCGCGATCAGACTGCAGGACGACCAGGTGTTGATCGGAGAGTGAACGCTGTCCGTGATCGTAATCACCTTCGCCTGCCTTTTGCTGGCGAATTCCAGCGCCTTCTGTGTCCGCACCGAATATCTGGGAAAACTGATTCCAATCATCACATCCTCACAGCCGATCCGTATCATCTGTTCGAAAATTTCACTGGCGCTGCTCGTCTGTACCAGACGCACATCGTCAAAAATCATATGAAGATAAAATGCGAGGAAACTTGCCAGCGGCGCACAGCTTCGGATTCCCACAATGTAAATCGTCCGGGCTCCGAGAATGGTATTCACCGCCTGCTCAAAGGATTCCGCACAGACCTCCTCCATCGTCATCTTTATTTTATCGATATCTGACTGGAGCACCGTGCCAAGAATTTCACCCTGAGGAACTCTCCCGTAAGTCATCTGCATCCGCTGAATCGAATTCAGCTTGTTCATCACCAGCTCCTCAAGCGCCCGGTGGAACTCGGGAAATCCCGCATATCCCAGCTGCATTGCAAAACGTACGGTCGTGGATTCGCTGACATTCACCTGTGCTCCAAGCTTTGCGGCTGTCATCGTAACCGCCTGATCATAGTGTTCCGAGATAAAGTCAGCCAGCCGTTTCTGGCCTTTGCTCAGGGAATGATACTGGTGTTTCAGCCGTGTGAGCAGATTTTCCATACTTTCCTCCGTCTGCTCCTTTGCCGCGCCGGTTTCTGCCGCGTGATCTGTCATACTTTTATCTGCGGGACACCGCTTTCCCGTACTGTCTTTTTCTCTGTTGTCCCTGAGATTATCCTTCTCCGCCATCTTCTCTTCTATACCTCCCCGCGCATTCCGTTTCCGATTATAGCATGATTTGCGGCAATGCGCAAATACAAAAGAAAATACCGCCCGGCATCCCGGACGTCTCTGTCCGGGCCGCCAGGCGGCCTTCTCAGCTTTCAAGCTGCTTTTTTTACTTTATCAGACCGGATACGCGCCGTTCTCATTGTCGGCAATCGTCGGGTCAACTTTTGTCTTCTGCGCTTCACGATATTTGAAGAATTCAACCGCTACCTGCGGGAACAGTGCGTAGGTCAGAACATCCTCATCCTGCTCTTTCCACTGTGCCATCTCAGCCTCAAGCTTGTCAAGCTCCGGCTCAAGCAGATCTGCATATCTGCAGGTGATCGGTTCGGTATCTCCGATACATTTCTTCTGAACCTCCGGATTGAACGGTTTGATGGTTGCGCCGTATTTTCCGCTCAGCACGTCTTTGGTCTCTTTGGTCACCATCTTGTAACGCTCGCCCATGATTACATTGAACACAGCCTGTGTTCCGACAATCTGAGAAGACGGAGTAACCAGCGGGCACTCGCCCAGGTCTTTTCTCACGCGCGGAACTTCTTCCAGCACTTCGTAGAATTTGTCCTCCGCATGCTGTTCTTTCAGCTGAGAGGTCAGGTTGGAAAGCATTCCGCCAGGCACCTGATACAGCAGCGTCTTGATATTTACACCCAGGTTCTTCGGGTTCATCAGACCGGTGTCAAGCGCTTCATCCCTCATCGGGCGGAAGTAGTCGGCGATCTCAGACAGCAGACCCTGATCCAGTCCGGTATCGTACGGAGTTCCTCGGAAGGTCTCAACCATAACCTCTGTCGCCGGCTGAGAAGTTCCCATTGCAAACGGAGACATCGCAGTGTCGATGATGTCAACGCCGGCCTCTACCGCTTTCATATAAGTCATCGCAGCCACACCGGAAGTATAGTGGGTATGAAGCTGAATCGGCAGCTTGGTAACCTCTTTCAGAGCCGTCACCAGTTCTGTTGCTTTGTACGGAACAAGAAGTCCCGCCATATCCTTGATACAGATAGAATCAGCGCCCATATCCTCGATTCTCTTTGCCAGGTCTACCCAGTACTCCAGCGTATAGGCATCGCCGGTTGTATAGGACATTGCCACCTGTGCGTGCGCCTTTTCCTTGTTTGCCGCACGAACGGCTGTCTGAAGATTTCTCATATCGTTCATACAGTCGAAAATACGGATGATATCAATTCCGTTTGCGGCAGATTTCTGTACAAAATACTCTACCACGTCGTCTGCGTAGGGACGATATCCCAGAATATTCTGGCCGCGGAACAGCATCTGAAGTTTTGTATGTTTGAATCCGTCGCGCAGCTTACGAAGACGTTCCCACGGATCCTCATGCAGGAAACGAAGGGAAGCGTCAAAGGTTGCTCCTCCCCAGCATTCTACTGCATGATAGCCGACTTTATCCATTTTATCGATAATCGGAAGCATCTGCTCTGTCGTCATTCTTGTCGCGATCAGGGACTGGTGTGCGTCACGAAGCACAGTCTCCATAATTTTGACAGGTTTCTTTTCTACTTCTGCCATTTCTATCCTCCTAAAACAGTTTTTCGTGCAGAAAACCTGCGCCGGCGTCCGTCCGGCGGACGGAGCACTTTTTACCGCCGAAAGTTTCTGCAGGCATTGTATGGATCTGCGGTCCGTCCGGCTTTTCACCGCCCGGAACCGCAGTCAGTTTCTTATACGCCGAAAATCGCCATAAATGTACCGGCCGCCACAGCGGTTCCGATAACTCCGGCAACGTTCGGTCCCATCGCATGCATCAGCAGGAAGTTGGTCGGATCCGCTTCCGCACCTACCTTCTGAGACACACGGGCCGCCATCGGCACCGCAGATACGCCTGCTGATCCGATCAGCGGATTGATCTTTCCATGCGTCAGAACACAGAGAAGTTTTCCAAGAAGAACGCCTCCGGCCGTGCCGAAAATAAAGGCAATCAGTCCAAGTGCGACGATTTTCAGCGTATCCATGTTCAGGAACGCCTCAGCACTTGTGGAAGCGCCTACAGACGTACCCAGCAGAATAACCACGATATACATCAGCGCGTTGGACGCAGTGTCTGCCAGCTGATGTACAACGCCGCACTCACGGAACAGGTTTCCGAGCATCAGCATACCTACCAGCGGAGCCGTAGACGGCAGCAGCAGGCAGACAATAATCGTGATGACAACCGGGAACAGAATCTTTTCCAGTTTGGAAACCGGGCGAAGCTGTTCCATCTTGATCTTGCGCTCTTTCTCCGTGGTCAGCAGTTTCATTACCGGCGGCTGGATGATCGGCACCAGAGACATATAGGAATATGCCGCTACTGCGATCGGTCCCATCAGATGCTGCTGCCCAAGCTTGTTCAGCAGGAAGATGGAAGTCGGGCCGTCCGCTCCTCCGATGATGGAAATCGCAGCGGCTTCTCTTCCGTTGAATCCCAGCGCAATCGCAATGAAGTACGCCACATAAATTCCAAGCTGTGCGGCAGCTCCCATCAGGAAGCTGATCGGATTTGCAATCAGCGGACCGAAATCCGTCATTGCTCCGACTCCCAGGAAGATCAGGGACGGGAAAATACTCCACTCATCCAGCTTGAAGAAATAGTAGAACAGGCCGCCTGCATGTTCCAGGCCCTGTACATCCGTATATGGCTCAGCCATAATATCCGGATAAATATTTACAAGTAACATACCGAATGCAATCGGTACCAGCAGCAGCGGCTCAAATTCATGTCTGATCGCCAGATACAGAAAAAAGCACGCCACCAGAATCATAACATAATTTCCCCAGCTCAGACTCATGAACGCTGTCTGGTTAAGGAGATTATTCAGTGTTTCTCCAATCATTGTCACACCTCCGGTCATTTCCGGCAACCGTTCAGCCGGCTGAACGGTTGCCATTTCTCAAATAAAGCCATGAAATCAATCCATGGTTGCGAGAACGTCACCGGATTCTACAGCATCGCCAACGGAAACGTTGATGCTTGCAACAGTTCCGTCAGAAGGAGCGACAACCGGGATTTCCATTTTCATTGCTTCCAGAACCACAATGCTGTCTCCTGCTTTTACAGTTGCGCCGACAGATGCCTCTACCTTGCAGATCTTGCCCGGTACAGAAGCGGTGATTTCAACGCTTCCTGCGGTGCCGGCCGGTGCTGCTGCCTTCGGTGCAGGTGCCGGTGCAGGCGCTGCTGCAGGCGCCGGAGCTGCCTTCGGTGCAGGTGCCGGAGCCGGTGCTGCTGCCGCTACCGGTGCGCCTGCGGTGGTTCCCTCTTCAACAGTTACGTTGTAAACATTGCCATTTACTGTGATGGTATAATTTTTCATTGTACTATCCTCCTGAATTTTATCTTTTCCAATTATTTTTTCTGTTTCTGCGGATGCTCCGTACCACGTAGCTGTCTCCGCTGACCGCGCCTGTCTCTTCTTCATACATTGCAATTGCCATTCCAAGCACAATCTGAAGCTCTATATCATCCTGCGCCGCTGCCGCAGGTACCTGCACAGCCGGTACAGGTGCAGGCGCCGGCGTCTCTGCCTTTTTCTGTGTTTCTGTTGTCTGCGTCTTGTTTCCCGCGCCGATCTTCCCGAACATATAGATGATAAACACCAGGAAAATCAGAACCACAAACACAACGCAAAGTCCTGTTACTGTATTCATTCCAGCTTCTCCCATCAGAACATTCATGGAACTTTCTACTGTAAAGGTCATGTCTGTTGCCTGCTGGCCAACCATATTCCAGTATACACGAACCGTCGCCGGATTCTGCTCAAACTGAGCCGGAATCGTACAGGTGACAAAATCACCGTCGATCTCATAGGTTGCTTCTTCCGTATCATAGCTTACAAGTGCACCCAGGTCATCCTTCACGGACTGCCATGCCTCAACAGCGCGGACGGTGAAGCTGTGATCGGAAACGCTCAGAGCTTCCAGTTCTTCATCACCGTAACCGCAGAGTTCATCAATCAGTGACTCGCTGGTGGAGAGCATATTGTCCAGCATGGACTTCTCCACCGGAAGGTATGCAGGCGTGGATTTTGTCTCGGCGAAAGCCGGAACCACGGACATCACCAAAGCACATGTCAGGCTCAGGAAAAGAGTCCCGAGTTTCTTCCAGTTCTTATTCATCTGCCTCACCTTCCTTATACCGTGCCATGTTTTCTGTCCGGTCTGTCTTCTCTCTTACTGTAGAGCATCTCGAACGCGCCGATCACGTATTTGCGTGTGTCTTCCGGTTCGATCACAGTATCCACATATCCTCTTCTCGCTGCGGAGGTTACATTGTTCTGCAGGGTAGCGTATTCTGCAGCCTTCTCGTTGATAGTTGCCAGGTCTGCATCTGCATACATGATCTTCGCAGCCGCCTTCGCGTCCATCATACCGATCTCAGCGTTCGGCCATGCGAACACCATATCGGCGCCGATGGATTTGCTGTTCATAGCCAGATATGCGCTTCCGTATGCCTGTCCGACAATCACGTTCACTTTCGGAACAGTCGCGTCCGCAAACGCGTAAGTCAGCTCCGCAACATTCTTTGCCATGAATTTTTCAGAACACTTGGTCGCCTTGAATCCTTTGACATTTGTGACGGTCAGAATCGGGATTCCGAACGCATCGCAGAATTTTACAAAATCAGCCGCTTTCTTTGCGCCCTTTGCGCTTAAGGTTCCGTCGAAGGTGGCCTCAACAGTTCCGTCCTGGCCGTAGATTTCACTGCGGTTTGCAACCGCGCCTACGGTAGCGCCGTTCAGACGGATGAAAGCAGTTACCATATCTTTCGCGTAATTTCTCTTTGTCTCAAAGACAACGCCGTTATCGCTGATCTGAGACAGCAGAATGCCGGTATCTCCCGCGCAGTTTGCAAGATCCGGGCACGCACGGTTCAGGTTGTCGGTGCAGTCCGTGTACGCTTCGTCTTCATTGTTGGAAGGAAGCATGCCTACCAGCTGGCGGATCTGCGCCAGGATGTCAGCTTCGCTGCCGACAACATCCACAAGGCCTGTCTCCTCGCTCTGGAACTCCGCTGCCGCGGTGTCGCATTTGGAAGAAATGTTTCCATCCAGTGCGTTCGGGGAATTGACAAACAGTTTTCCTTTTTTCTCTTCCATAAACGTAAAGTCTGTCAGAGCCGGAATCAGAGCCATTCCGCCGCCGCAGGTACCGAAAATTGCAGTGATCTGCGGGATCACGCCGGAAGCCATGGCCTGAGCCATGTAAACCTGGCCGAAACCGTTCAGTGCATCCGTCGCTTCCTGCAGACGCATACCTGCACAGTCAACCAGTCCAATCACCGGTGCGCCTGTCTTCTGGGCAAACTCATACAGCTTTGCGATTTTTTTTGCATGCATTTCGCCTACAGTGCCGTTCATTACGGAAGCATCCTGGCTGTAAACATACACCAGGGTTCCGTCGATCACACCGTAGCCTGTGATAACACCGTCGGATGGCGTCTCCATCGCGGCCATGTTGAAATCTGTGCTTCTGGCCGTAATCTGGCCGCCGATTTCAACAAAGCTGTTTTCGTCCAGCAAAGAGGCAATTCTTGTGCCTGCTAAACTTTGTGCTGTGTTACTCATTCTTTAAACCTCCATCTTATATAATTCATTATAAAATCTTTAGCAAAATTTTATACATATCCCTATCATAGCGGTTTTTTATGATTTTTTCAATAGGTTTTGTGCGTTTTTGTCAGAAAAAGGTTACAGTTCAGCCAGGTCTGCCACAATTAATACAGACGGATATGGCGGGGGATTCCGTTTTCAAAGATAACCGGAACTTCCCCCTGAATCAATGGCTTCAGGTAAGCGGTCATCTCGGAGGTCACGTCGTTTCCGTCCGGAGTAATCCAGGATTCCGGCACGGTTTTTTCCGCATTGGCAGATTCGCTGACCGGGACGTCGGTCAGTTCAATCCGGTAGGGATCGTCGCTGATCCGCCGGAGCGCCGCCATGCGGCCGCTCTTTCCTTCCAGCGCGCACTGGCAGGCCTTGCGGCCGAGCATCTGGGATTCCCGGAGATCTGCCGCGCTGGCAATGTGCGCTGCGCTCCTCTGCATCAGATTCAGCTCGATGGAACGGACCTTGCAGCCGATTCTGTCGCGCACCAGCTGTTCCAGCACTCCCGCCGCGCCGGCGATATAGCTGTGGCCGAAATTGTCCGTCGCCCCGCTCTGGGTCTGCTCGGACAGGTACCTGCCCTCAGCGTCATGAATTCCTTCGCTGACCGCCACCAGGACGCTGTCACGGATTTTCAGCTGTTCCTGCACATCCTGCAGGAATTTCTCCGTGTCAAAAGGCACCTCGCAAAGATAGATCAGAGCCGGTCCCTCTCCGCCGTTCAGCCGCGCCAGGGAGGAGGCTGCCGTCAGCCATCCGGCGTTTCTTCCCATCACTTCCACGATCGTCACTGCCTTCACGCTGTACACATGACAGTCTCTCTCCAGTTCCGCGAAGGTGGCCGCAATATATTTTGCCGCAGATCCGAAGCCCGGGCAGTGATCCGTTCCCATCAGGTCATTGTCGATGGTTTTCGGAGCGCCCATCACCTGAATATCCTCAATGCCCTGGGCTTTTACATAAGCGGAAAGCTTGTCCACCGTATCCATCGAATCGTTTCCGCCAATATAAATGAAGTAATGAATCTCATGTTTCCGGAAAACGGAAATGATCTTCTCAAAATCCGAGGGATCCTCTGCCGGATTCTTCAGTTTCAGACGGCAGGACCCAAGCGCCGCCGCCGGAGTCTGGATCAGAAGATCCTGTTCCCGGGTGCTGGCGAGCAGTTCCCGCAGATCTACAAAACGCTCCTCCATCACACCCTGGATCCCGTTGACAGCTCCGTAAATCCCGTCCACCTGATCGGACCCAACCGCGCCCTGGAACACTCCGGCCAACGTTGCATTGATCGCAGCGGTGGGGCCGCCGGACTGGGCGACTAATAAATTCTTCATTCCATTCTCTCCTTTCTCTCCATGGAAAATCCGAAACTCACAGCCGCCGCTTCTGACCGCAGCCGCAGTTTTTCGAAAAATCTCCTCCTCTATCATAGAGGCAACACCGCCTGTCTGTCAATCGCAAGATACTGCAAATCTGTGCAGCGAATGCGCAGACCTGACGGAACGGCTGCCACAGGCAGCAACAGTTCAGGCAGACAGTAAACGGACGGCTGCAGCAGGCAGCAGCAGTTCGGGCAGACAGTAAACGGACGGCTGCAGCAGGCAGCAATCGTTCAGGCAGACAGTAAACGAACGGCTGCAGAGTCCGGAAGCTTCGGGAGTTCAGAACCCCCGAAAGTTCCAGTCTCTGCAGCCGTCGCTGTGAGCGCCTGCCTCCGGCGGCTTCTGTCCGCCGGAACACGCTATGCTATCACTCTCTCAAACTGTGAGTTATAAAGCTGCGCATAAAATCCGCCTTTTTCCAGCAGTTCCTCGTGGGTTCCCTGCTCGATGATATCTCCGTCCTTCATCACAAGGATCAGATCCGCATCCCGGATCGTGGACAGACGGTGCGCAATAATAAAGCTGGTCCGTCCTTTCATCAGGTTATCCATCGCTTTCTGGATCAGAATCTCCGTTCTGGTGTCCACGGAGGATGTCGCCTCGTCCAGGATCAAAATCTTGTTGTCCGCCAGAATCGCGCGGGCGATTGTCAGAAGCTGTTTCTGTCCCTGGGAGATGTTGCTGGTCTCCTCGTTCAGCACTGTCTGGTAACCCTCCGGCTGCTGCATGATAAACTTATGGGCATGGGCCGCCTTTGCCGCCTCGATGACTTCCTCGTCGGTGGCATCCAGCCGCCCGTAACGGATATTCTCCATAATCGTTCCGTTGAACAGCCAGGTGTCCTGCAGAACCATTCCGAACATTTCACGAAGCTCGCTCCGGTTGAAATCCTTTACGTTATGGCCATCGATCAGAATCGCGCCTCTGGTCACATCATAGAACCGCATCAACAGTTTTACCATCGTCGTCTTTCCCGCTCCCGTAGGTCCTACAATCGCAATCTTCTGGCCGAATTTCACATCCGCGGAGAAATCCTTGATAATCGTTTTCTCCGGATTGTATCCGAAGCCCACATGATCGAAGGTCACATTTCCTTCCAGGCCCTCAATGCTCACCGGATGTTCCACCGTCTGGTCCTCTTCCTCCTCATTCAGGAACTCAAAGACACGTTCCGCGGAAGCGGCCGACATCTGAAGCATATTGCTGACCTGAGCGATCTGCTGTACCGGCTGCGTGAAGTTACGGATATACTGGAAGAAGGACTGAATGTCGCCGACCTCGATCGCGCCGCGGATTACCATAAATCCGCCGAGAATCGCCACCAGCACATAGCCCAGGTTTCCAATAAAGGACATGATCGGCATCATCATTCCCGAGAAAAACTGAGCTTTCCATCCAGACTCGTAAAGGTTCCGGTTGGCCTTTTCGAACTCCCGGACCACATCCTCTTCTTTATTAAATGCTTTTACCACGTTCTGTCCGGAGTAGATCTCCTCCACCTGACCGTTGACAACGCCCAGGTAACTCTGCTGGTTGCGGAAAAACTTCTGGGAATGTCCCATCACAGTTCCGATAATCAGCATGGAAACCGGGAGAATCAGAAAGGCTGCCAGCGTCATCCATCCGTTGATGGAAATCATCATGATCAACACGCCGATCATTGTCGTCACAGAGGTGATCAGCTGGGTAATGCTCTGGCTGATTCCCTGCTGCAGCATATCTACATCATTGGTCACGCGGGAGAGTACCTCACCGTAAGTCCTGCTCTCAAAATATTTCATCGGCATCCGGTTGATTTTCTGAGAAATTTCCTTTCGCAGACTGTAGCTGACGTCATTGGAAATACCTGTCATCACAAAGCCCTGAATCAGCGAAAACGCCGCGCTGACCAGATAAAGAGCCATAACGCTCAGCAGAATCTGTCCGATCTTTCCGAAATCGATGCCGCCGGTTCCCTGTACTTTTGCCACGAGTCCGTTAAACAGTTCCGTCGTCGCCTTTCCGAGGATCTTCGGTCCAACGATGCTGAACACGGTTCCCATGATCGCGCACAGGAGTACCAGCCCCAGACGCAACTTATATTTTCCCATATATCTGATCAGGTTCCTGATGGAACCTTTAAAATCCTTTGCTTTCTCCTGACCCGCCCCGCGGCTCGGGCCATGAAATCCTCCTGCTCTGCTCATGCTTTCAACTCCTCCTCTGACAGCTGGCTTCTGGCAATCTGCCGGTAAACCTCGCAGCTTTCCATCAGTTCCTTATGAGTTCCGCAGCCTGCGACCGCTCCGTTGTCCAGAACCATGATCTTATCCGCATGAAGAATCGTGCTGATCCGCTGTGCGACAATCAGCGTGGTCGCCTCGGAGGTCTCCCGCTTCAGCGCCTGGCGGAGCGCCGCGTCCGTCTTATAATCCAGCGCGGAAAAACTGTCGTCAAAAATATAGATTTCCGGATGTTTTGCGACGGCACGCGCAATCGAAAGACGCTGCTTCTGCCCGCCGGACACATTGGTTCCGCCCTGGGCGATCGGCGACTCCATTCCGTCCTCTTTCTGGGCGATGAATTCACTGGCCTGGGCAATGTCCGCCGCCTGATTCAGCTCCTCCATCGACGCATCCTCCGCTCCGAAGCGAAGATTGGATGCAATCGTTCCGGAAAACAGGATTCCCTTCTGCGGCACATAGCCGAGACGGCTGCGCAGATCCCTGATATCCATTTCGCGGATATCCACTCCGTCCACGCGGATCACACCTTCGGACACATCGAAAAACCTTGGTATCAGGTTGACCAGCGTACTCTTTCCGCTTCCCGTGCTTCCGATAAACGCCACGGTCTCTCCCTTTTTCGCGGTAAACGTAATGTCGTGGAGAACTTCTTCTTCCGCCCCCGGATAACTGAACGATACATGAGAAAATTCCACCTCGCCCTTTCTGTCCTCAGACGGCCGCTTCGGCTGCTCCGGATTCCGGATCGACACCTCCGTATTCAGAACTTCCACAATACGATTTGCGGACACGCTGGCTCTCGGCAGCATGACCGACAGCATGGAGAGCATCAGGAAGGCCATGATAATCTGCATTGTGTACTGAATAAACGCCATCATGTCTCCGACCTGCAGGGCGCCCTCGTCAATGTGGTGCGCGCCCACATACACGATCAGCACGGAAATTCCATTCATGATCAGCATCATCAGCGGCATCATAAAGGTCATGCAGCGGTTGACAAACAGATTGGTTTTCATCAGCCGGTGGTTGGCTTCCTCAAAGCGCTCCTCCTCATGCTTCTCCGCGGAAAACGCACGGATTACGGAAAGTCCGGTGAGAATCTCTCTGGTGATCAGATTCAGACGGTCGATCATGGTCTGCAGTTTTTTGAACCGCGGCATCGCCACCACAAGGAGAACCAGAATCAGCACAGCCAGCGCGCAGACCGCCACTCCGAGAATCCAGGTCATTCCGGATTCCGTCCGCAGCACCTTCATGATGCCTCCGATTCCGATGATCGGAGCGTACAGCACGATACGGAACACCATGGTCATCAGCATCTGTACCTGCTGAATATCGTTGGTGGACCGTGTGATCAGAGACGCCGTGGAAAAACGGTTCATCTCTGCGCTGGAGAAAGAAATCACCTTCCGGTACACCTGATTTCTCAGGTCATGGCCCAGCAGCGCAGCCACACGGCTGGCAAGAAACGTCACCAGCACTGCCGCCATCATGGAAATCAGCGCCAGTCCAAGCATCTGCACGCCCGTACGAATCAGATAGTTCATCTGGATCTGAGCCAGATCCTCTCCCATCGCCTCATATTCCTGCTGAACAAAGGTGACTGCCATCTGTGTGACGATACTGTCCGAAATCTGTTCCTTCTGGGCATTCGCTTGATCCAGAATCGCCTGGATCTGTTCCTGGGGAACCTGCTGCGTCAGATCCATTCCTTCCGAGGCCGCCATCATGGACACCATCATGGCAAGGCCCATGGAATCGTTCAGCTCCTCCCTCCGGGAATCACTGATATCTTTCAGCTGACAGACGCCGTCCTCCGCGTCCGTGTATGCGTCCAGCACCTGGCTGGCGTCCTCCTGATCCATCAGCATTGTAAGCCCTGTCAGCGTCGTCTCGCGGATTCTGTCCGGAACCGCATCGGGAATTCCCTTCTGCTGAATTCCGGTGTCCACAATCCGTGAGGTATATTCAGGCAGCGCAAGATCGCTGTATGCCTGAACAAACAGAAGAACAATGATCAGAAGAATCCAACCGATGCTCTTCTTCATGTATTTCAGCATTTTCAACATATCATACTTCCTCCTGTCCGCGGCTTTCGCCGCACTTCTCCTGCTTCTGCATCTGTTCCAGATTGTCGGTCATCCGCAGCAGATAGCTCTGCAGCAGCTCTTTTTCCTCCGGGGAAAATCCCTTTGTCAGCGTCTCTTCATTCTCTGCAAGCACGCTTTTCAGCACCCGGTAGCATTCCTCCATTTTTTCCGTCACATAAACCTTGACAATTCTCGGATGCTGCGCCTCCTGCTTTCTCATAATCAGGCCGCTCTTTTCCAGACGGTCCATGGAGACGGAGACGGTAGACGGTTTGATCTTAAGCGCCTCGACAATCTCTTTCTGCCGACAGCCGTTGTGATTGTAAAGCCAGGCACAGATCGGCACCTGTCCCGGATGAATCCCCAGATCCTTCGCTTTCCGGAACATGGAAGAAAACATCATGTGCGCCAGCTTACCCAAAAGTGCATTGACAGAATTGCGGCTGAAGCTCTCTTTGCCCTCAATCATGTTTACCTCCTTCATTTACTTAGTCGACTAACTAAGTTTAGCTTGTTATACAATAAAATACAAGATGTTTTGTGTATTTTTAATAAATTTTTTACAATACTCTGCAAAAAACAAAATCGTTCCGCCGGCCGAACGGTTACCGTATCCGGCCATTGTATCCGGCCATTGCAGGCCACTTCGCGATGGGGCGGATGCCCAACAGGCAGTACGCTTTCCTGCGGTCTGTGCAGCGAATGCACAGACCTGACTATAGTTTCAGATTCTGATGTGCCGGATTTGATGCGATATTTTCTTGGAATGCTATAAATTGTAACCAGAAAAGGGGCTGTGAAAAATAATTTCTCATTTTTCACAGCCCCTTTTTCCGCCGTTTTCCTGCGCCTGCGGCAGGCTGCTCCGGCTCTGTTTTCGGTTTATCTGCCGGGTAGCCATTCGGCCGGCGGAACGGTTGCCCGGCAGGTTACAGTTCAAAGCGGGATGTGATCTGTTCCAGGCACCAGGAAAAATCAATTTTCTCCACCGCTTCCGCGGTATAAACGGGATAAACGGCGATCTGCTGTCCCTCCAGAGTATAGACAACTTCCCCCACCTGCTCGCCGCTTTTCACAGGGGCGGTGAGGCGTTCCGGGAGACGGGCGGTCACTTTCACCTGTTCGTCCTCCCGCAGAAGAAGATTCAGCGTTTCCGTCCGGCTGTCCACAGACAATTTCAGAGAGACGCTGGCCTCTGTCTCGCCGAGAATCCCTTCGTACTGTCCCTGGCTGACCACGGTCTGCCCCGGACTCCAGTCATGGAGAAACACATCTCGGTACTGATAATTCTCCAGACCGTAATTCATCAACGTCTTCGTATCGGCCCATTTATAATCCCTGTTGTTCGGCCAGCCGCAGGCCAGAAGCGCGACAATCAGACATTTTCCGTCCCGCTCCAGCGCGCCCACATAACAATACCCGGCTTTTGACGTAAATCCGGTCTTCCCGGAAACAGCGCCGTCCATCATCTGAAGAAAGCTGTTGTGATTGCTGCAGGTATACACCTGGGTATGCTCCACATCCCAGAAGGTATAAGAGGACGTCTGTGTGATGGTCAGAAATTCCTGCGCTTTCGGAGACTGGCGGATACAGTATCGCATCATCAGAGCCAGATCTGCGGCCGTCGTATGATGTTCTCCCTGATCGTCCGACGCGTCCAGCCCGTTGGGCGTGACAAAATGCGTGTCCGTGCATCCGATTTCCTCTGCCTTCTGGTTCATCCGTCCCGCAAACGCTTCCACCGATCCAGCCACTCCCTCGGCAATCATCACCGCCGCGTCATTGAAAGATTCCAGCATCAGCGCATAGAGAAGATCCTCCATCAGAAACTGCTGTCCTTCCCGGACGCCCAGGTGAACCTTCGGCTGTCCTGCCGCGCGGGCGGAGGCGGTCACCGTCTGCTCCAACGCTCCCTGCTCCAGCGCCAGAATACAGGTCATAATTTTCGTCGTGCTGGCCATCGGCAGAGGCGTCTCCGTCTCCTTCCCATACAGAACCCTGCCCGAATCCCCATCCATCAGACAGGCCGATTTCGCATACAGCTCACTCTCTGAAAGCTCCTCCGCCCCCACCGGCTGTATGTCCCAAAGAAAAATCGCCTGCACCGCCAGCGCCGCAGCCAGCAGCAGAGCCACAGCCCTTTTCCAGAGATCCCTCCCCGCCTTCTCCTTATACACCGTTTCACCCTTCCGTCCCACTGCCATTTCCGCTCTTCCCTCCGTTTCTCCGATTTCCCCACTTTTCCATCACTCCGCCATAAACCTGCTTTCCAGTTCACTCTCCGGAGACTGCCATCACTTTCTCATTCACCCTTCAACCCCCCGTCACATTCACATCGCGCTTCAAAAGCCACACATTACTTTCCCGTTTCCTCTGCAAAAACGATCCATTTCCCACATCCCGTCTGCAGACTTCCCGTAACCGTTCAGCCCGCTGAACGGTTACAGTATCCGGCCATTGAAAATCGCTTCGCGATGATCCGGACGCAAAGCCCCGGACTTCCTTCTCTATCTTATGATTCTCCCCACCCATTCATACCTGATACACCAGCTGTCAAAAAGACCCGAAAATCACTCCCCTCTGATTTCCTGATACATACAATTGCCAATCCCACAATAAATCGCCTTTCCAAAAAGCTTCCGCCCTCATCCCCACGCCCCCACCCCACAGAAATCCCCCGGTCCGGCCCCGCAAACCACTGGCGTGCTGCGGTGCCCTTCCGGGTCCGGCGGCCTGCGGGTACGGCGGGCATCTGCGAAGACGCGAGAAAATCTCGCCTCCCGGGGCGTCTCCGGACGGGCCAGGCGAAGGGCATCACGCCCTGAGCCTGAGGAGCGCTGAGACGGGAAATCATCAGGATTTCCTGTCGATTCGCTCCGGCGCCCCTCCGGAGATGCCCCGGGAGGCATAGATTTTCCGCGCCTTCGCAGCCGCCCGCCGCACCCGCAGGCCGCCGGACCCGGAAGGGCATCGCAGCACTCAAAACCTTCCCATCAACCGAACCGGAAGATTTCGTCCCAATTTCCATTGACAGAATCCGACAGAATCCTGTATAATGCAATGCAGTCTGCAGTATAGTAAAACTAAACTTTCAGTTTATCATAACAGGAGGCCAAACACTCAGTATGAAGATCGGAGAAAAAATCAGACGCCTGCGCCAGCAGTACGGACTTACACAGAAGGAACTGGCGGACCGGTGCGAGCTATCGAAGGGTTTTATCTCACAGCTGGAAAACGACATCACCTCCCCCTCCATCGCCACACTGGTGGATATTCTCACCTGCCTCGGAACAGACCTGAAAACCTTTTTTGACGACGACAGCGAACAGAAAATCGTCTTCGGCCCCGCCGACTGCTCGGTCCGGCGGGATGAAAAACGGAACAGCGAGATCGTCTGGCTCGTTCCCACCGCACAGAAAAATCTGATGGAGCCTATCCGGCTCACACTTGGCCCCGGCGGATCCACAGTCCCGGACGCTCCCCACGAGGGAGAGGAATTCGGCTATGTTCTCGCCGGACAGATTCTTCTGCACATCGGCGGACGGACCTGCAGAGTAAAAAAAGGCGAAAGCTTTTCTTTCGCCCCGCTGGCCGTCCACTATCTGGAAAATCCGGGAAAAAGCAACGCCGTCGTGCTCTGGGTCAGCGCACCGCCGAGCTTCTGACCGGATCGGATTCTGCCGCAATCTCCGGCGGCCGCCACAGGATACGGAGAAATATTTTTTATCGGAGGAATTCCGCCATGAGCAACAAACTGATCAACCTGGAAAACATCACAAAAATCTTCGACAGCGTCACAGTTCTGGACAACCTGAACCTTTATATCCGGGAAAATGAATTTCTGACGCTGCTAGGCCCCAGCGGCTGCGGGAAGACGACGACGCTGCGGATCCTGGGAGGGTTCGAAAACCCTGACGAAGGGCGTGTGCTCTTCGACGGCAGAGATATCACGAAACTGCCTCCCAACAAACGTCAGCTGAATACCGTTTTTCAGAAATACGCTCTGTTCACCCACATGACCATCGCCGAAAATATCGCGTTCGGCCTGAAAATCAAAGGAAAAAGCAAAGCTTACATCGACGATAAGATCAAATATGCCCTGAAGCTGGTAAATCTCGAAGGCTACGAAAACCGTTCTCCCGCTCTTCTGTCCGGCGGACAGCAGCAGCGGATCGCCATCGCCCGGGCCATCGTCAACGAACCGAAGGTTCTTCTTCTGGACGAACCACTGGGCGCGCTGGACCTGAAGCTTCGCCAGGATATGCAATATGAACTGATCCGACTGAAAAATGAGCTCGGCATCACCTTCGTCTATGTCACCCATGACCAGGAGGAGGCGCTGACCATGTCCGACACCATCGTTGTCATGAACCAGGGATATATCCAGCAGATCGGGACTCCTGAGGACATCTACAACGAGCCTCAGAACGCTTTCGTCGCAGACTTTATCGGGGACAGCAACATCATCGACGGCCTGATGCTGCAGGATCGTCTTGTGGAAATCCTCGGCGCCAAATTCCCCTGTGTGGACGAGGGCTTTGGCGTCCGGCAGCCGGTGGATGTGGTGATACGCCCGGAAGATATCGACCTGGTAAAACCGGAGGAGGGCACTATCACCGGACGTGTGACACACCTGATCTTCAAGGGCGTTCACTACGAGATGGAGGTGGCCGCCAACGGTTATACCTGGCTGGTACATTCCACGGACATGTGCCCCGTGGGCGAGGAAGTGGGCATCCATGTGGATCCCTTCGATATCCAGATTATGAACAAGCCGGAATCTGAGGATGAGGAGGCGTCTGTCATTGAAGAATAATATGAGAAAATGGCTGGCCGCTCCCTACACGGTCTGGGCGGCCGGATTTATCATCATCCCTCTGTTTGTGATTCTCTACTATGCGTTCACCACAGAGGACGCCACAGGTCTGACTCTTGCAAATTTTTCCTATGTCCTGACAAAGGAAAACCTCAAGGCTCTGGGACTTTCCCTGTGGCTCTCCCTTGTAAGCACCGTGATCTGTCTGCTGCTGGCCTATCCCCTGGCGATGATCCTCACCAGCCGGAACGTAAGCCAGACCAGTTTTATCGTACTGATTTTTATTCTGCCCATGTGGATGAATTCCCTGCTGCGCACGCTGGCATGGCAGACGCTGCTGGAAAAGAACGGAGTGATCAACAGCATTCTCTCGTTCCTTCACCTTCCGGCCCTGAATATCATCAACACCTCCGGGGCCATCGTGCTGGGCATGGTATATAATTTCCTGCCGTTCATGGTGCTGCCGCTTTACAATATCCTGCTGAAAATCGACAAGGACGTGATTAACGCCGCCAGGGATCTGGGCGCCAACAGCGTGCAGACTTTCTTCCGGATTCTTCTGCCCTTAAGTATGCCGGGCATTGTCAGCGGAATCACGATGGTTTTCATCCCGGCGCTGACAACCTTCGTCATCTCCGATCTTCTCGGCGGAAGCAAGATTCTGCTGATCGGAAACGTCATTGAGCAGGAATTTAAGCAGACCAACAACTGGAATGCCGGCAGCGCCCTGTCCATGATCCTGATGGTGTTTATCGTCCTTTCCATGTTCGTGATGAACAAATATGACAAAGAAGGGGAGGGAACTGTATTTTGAAACGGAAACTTGAAAAAATATACATGGCGTTTATCGTCTTTCTGCTGTACGCACCGATTCTTACGCTGGTAGTCCTCTCCTTCAATTCCTCCCGGACGAGAGCGAAATGGGGCGGATTTACCCTGGACTGGTACCGGGCGCTGTTCGCCAACAAAGATATCATGAATGCGCTTTACACGACGCTGGGCATCGCGCTTCTGTCCGCGGCAGCCGCCACGCTCATCGGCACAGCCGCCTCCGTGGGCATTTCCAGTATGAAGGCGAGGACGCGGACCGTCTTTATGGGCGTGACCAATATCCCGATGCTCAACGGAGAAATCGTCATGGGAATCTCCCTGATGCTGCTGTTCATCATCGGCCGGATCGAGCTGGGCTTCGGGACGATCCTGCTGGCCCATATTACGTTCAACCTGCCCTATGTGATTTTAAGCGTGATGCCGAAAATGAAACAGACCAGCCGCGCCACCTACGAGGCTGCGCTGGATCTGGGCGCGTCGCCTCTGTACGCGTTCTGGAAGGTGACGTTTCCGGATATCATGCCCGGCGTGGTCTCCGGTTTTCTCCTGTCCTTTACCATGTCCCTGGATGATTTCGTCATCACATACTTTACGAAAGGACCCGGCATCGACACGCTACCCACCAAAATCTATTCGGAAGTGCGGAAGGGCATCAAACCGGAAATGTACTCCCTGTCCACAATTCTGTTTGTGACCGTTCTTCTCCTGCTTCTTCTGGTAAACTTCGGGCCCTCCTCGAAGCCTTCCCCGGAGGAAGCAAAGCGGAAACAGCGCCTGGGAAGCCGCAGAGTACGCAGATTTCACAAAGTTCCGCGGATTGTTTTCGGCCGTGTCCTTCCCGTGCTGATGGCTGTCGTGGTCGTCGTCGGCGGAATCTATTACGGGCACATGAACCTTGCCTCCGGTTCCAACCAGGTGATTGTTTACAACTGGGGAGAGTACATCGATCCGGAGGTGCTGGACATGTTTGAGGAAGAAACCGGCATCCATGTGGTCTACGAGGAATTTGAGACCAACGAGATCATGTACCCGAAGATCCAGTCCGGGGCTATCGCCTACGATCTGGTCTGCCCGTCGGATTACATGATCCAGAAGATGCTCCAGAACGATCTGCTGCAGCCGCTGAATTTTGACAATATCCCCAACGCGGAAAACATCGGGGACGTCTACTATGAAAAGTCCCGGCAGTTCGATCCGGACAATCAGTACTCCATCCCCTACTGCTGGGGAACGGTGGGAATTCTCTACAACGCCTCCATGGTGGACGAGCCCATCGACTCCTGGAAGGTTCTCTGGGACACCAGATACAAGGACAGCATCCTGATGCAGGACAGCGTCCGGGACGCCTTCGGCGTGGCGCTGAAAACCCTGGGATATTCTCTGAATTCCACCAGCATCCATGAGCTGACCCAGGCGAGAGATCTCCTGATCCAGCAAAAGCCGCTGGTCCAGGCATATGTGATCGATCAGGTGCGGGATAAGATGATCGGAAACGAGGCGGCCATCGGTGTAATCTATTCCGGCGAAGCCATCTATACCCAGTCGGAAAACTCCGACCTGGTCTATGTGGTGCCGGAGGAAGGATCCAACATGTGGATCGATTCCTGGGTGATGCCGAAAAACGCACCGAATAAGGAAAATGCGGAAAAATTCCTGAATTTCCTGTGCCGTCCGGACATCGCCCTGATGAATTTCGAGTATATCACCTACTCGACGCCCAATGAAGCGGCGCGGGAGCTGATCGAAGATCCGGAAATCCGCAACAGCGAGATCGCATTTCCCGACGATTCGATCCTCGGCCGCTGCGAGACGTTTACGTACCTGGGCGAAGACGCCGACGAGGTTTATAATCAGCTCTGGAGAGAAGTAAAATCCAGCTGACCGTTCCCGCGGTCTGACGAAAAAGCAGAAAAGAAAAGACGGCAGCAAAAGACCGGCGCCCGAAGGAAGCATTCTTCGTTTCCTCCGGGCGCCGGTTTCCTGTCGCCGGTTTCCGGCAGCCGTTTGTCCAGACCGGAATTTCCTCAGGTTTTCTTCTCTGTCTCCGCGTGATCCTTCAGCAGGTTTGTCATACTGTTCATACTGATGTACAGGGTGGAACCATTATGCAGAAGCGCTGAAGTCGCCGGCGGGAGAATCCCCGCCACTCCAAGCAGGATCAGACAAAGATTAAACCCGATGACAAACCGATAATTTCTGTGGATCCGGCGCATCAGTTCCATGCTGATCCGGCGCAGCGGAATCAGGTTGTACAGTCCGTCTCCGGTGATCATAATATCCGCCACCTCTCTGGTGATCGCCGCACCGCTGCTGATCGCGATTCCCGCGTCCGCCGCCGACAATGCCGGCGAATCGTTGATACCGTCGCCGATCATAATCACCTTATGTCCATTTTCCTGCTCTTTCCTCACAAATCCGGCTTTTTCCTCCGGCAGCACCTCCGCGTCAAAATGATCCACGCCGATCTTCGCAGCGATGGCCGCCGCCGTGCGGTGACTGTCCCCGGTCATCATCACAAGATTCCGGAAACCATGCGACCGCAGTTTCGCGATCACATCCTCCGCCTCCGGGCGAAGCGGATCTTCGATACAGATCACTGCCGCCAGAACGCCGGAGACCGCCAGATACAGATGCGAGTACTCGTCCGGCACCTGCTCAAATTTTTCTTTTTCTCCCTCCGGAATCACACATTTCTCATCTTCGAAGACAAAGTGGTAACTTCCGATCACCACTTTTTCCCCGCCGATCGACGATGCAATTCCGTGGGCGACGATATAGTTGACTTTGGAGTGCATTTCCTCGTGCAGCAGCCCCCGCTGTTTTGCCTCCTGCACCACCGCAGTGGCCATGGAATGGGGAAAATGTTCTTCCAGGCAGGCCGCCATCCGCAGCATTTCATTCTCCGGATTTCCTCCGAAAGGAATCACCGTGGCAACTCTCGGCTTCGCCTCCGTCAGCGTTCCCGTCTTGTCGAACACCATCGTGTCCGCCTGGGCCACAGCCTCCAGAAACTTTCCTCCCTTTACGGTAATCTGATACTGCCCCGCCTCACGCATTGCCGACAGAACGGCAATGGGCATCGCCAGTTTCAGCGCACAGGAAAAATCCACCATCAGAATCGACAGCGCCTTCTCCACATTCCTTGTCACCAGCCAGGTAAAAATCGTACCGCCCAGGCTGAACGGCACCAGCCGGTCCGCCAGCGCGGCTGCTTTTCCTTCCACGAAGGATTTCAGCTGTTCTGACTCCTCGATCATGTGAACAATCTTCTCATACCGTGTGGAACCATAAGTCTGAGTGATGCGTACGGTAATCTCGCCTTCCTCCACAACTGTTCCGGCATACACCACGGAATCTTCTGCCTTTCGCACCGGCAGAGATTCCCCGGTCAGGGACGCCTGATTCACCATCGCCTCCCCGCTGATTACGACGCCGTCCAGAGGGATCAGATTTCCCATTCGCACGACAATCTCATCCTGCGGCCGGATCTCCCGCACGGGAACCAGTATCTCCTGATCCCCAGCTTTTTTCCAGACCTTTTCCACCTGAAGACTCATACTCCGCGCAAGGTCATCCACGGATTTTTTGTGGGTCCACTCCTCCAGAAGCTCTCCGATTTTCAGCAAAAACATGACGGAGCCTGCGGTTTTATAATCCCCGCGCAGCAGGGAAACCGTGATCGCCGTGGCGTCCAGGACTTCAACTTCCAGCTTCCGCGAAGCCAGAGAACGGATCCCCTTTGCCAGGTACCGGATCGACTGAACCGCCGTATAGACCGCCCGCACGGGACCCGGCAGAAACAGCGAGGTCGCCGCCTTTACGAGGACCGTCTCGATCAGCCGGTCCTGATAATGCATGGCCAGGCTCCTTCCCGACTGTTCCGGCACGCTCTCGGCCAGACCTTCGATCCCATAGTGGAACGCGCTGAGACGTTTCAGAACTTCCCGGCGTTCTCCCTGGTACCATACCGCCAGATCTCCGGTGCGCGGATAGGCCTTTACTCTCCGGACGCCGGAAGACTGCTCCATCCATGCGCAGATCAGATCCGCCTCCCGGCAGGTCATCGCTCCCTGCGCCATATGTACCCGGATCCGCCCTTCCATTTTGTGTTTGATTTGAAATTTCATGATGCCTCTTTTCTCACAGCAGTCAGACGACTGCAGGTTCCGCCGCCGTTACTCCGCAGCTTCCTCTGCCTCCTCCTCGTCTGCGTCTGCCTCTGCTGCTTCCGCTGCCTCCGCCGCAGCTTCCTCTTTTCTTCTGGCATTGATCGCCTCAGCCTCAGCCAGGATATCTTCCGCGTTTTCCTGTACCTTTGTGGTGGTCTCAAGAACGCTCTCTTTCGCTCTCAGAACTGCCGCCGTACAGTTTGTATATACTTTCCTGGCGTCCTTGCTCGCCAGCACCTTGATTCCGGCTGTGCCAAACAGCACGCCGCCCGCGAAAATCGCCGCTTTTTTCCAGTCAATATTTATCATAGTCGTTATCCTCCGTTCCCTGATCCGGATACGCCGCTTCGGCCTGTCCGTTCAGAATAATGTGTGAAAATGGATTGCATCGCAATGGTACAAAGCACTTCGATTACAGTTCAGCGGGCTGAACTGTTACTTTATTTGTGTTTATATCCGGTATAGAGCGCCATCGCCATGCAGATCACCGCCGCCCACGCCCAGAACCTGTGCTGCTTCATGACATTCCTCCATTTCAATAGATTAGTTAGCGCTAACTGATAATATCTTATCCTTTTTCAGGCGGAATGTCAAGGAAAAGCCGGCACTATACTTTCATGCAGTCTGTACAGCATATGCGAAGACTGTATAAAAATATAGTGCCGGAACAAATCCCTCTAATACCTTTCTAACGGACGATATTTTTCTGCATAAAAAATTTTCAGCTGAATCAAATCTGAAATCAGATCATTATATCCACTATTCTCTTCACAGATGAAATCCTCAATGAGCGAAAACAGCATAACCAGCGACCAGACCAGAAGAACGATCATAAAAATCCAACGTAACACCGGATGTCAAGGAAGTTACGTCAGAACATCCAGGCATTCTCAGAAAATTCTCTTTCCGGAACGAGAATCGCCTTCTCTCCGTTTTCCAGCAGATAACAGCGGATTTTTTCCGGGAGTTTCTCGTTCTCATTTTCACTCAGCCCGCAGGACAGAAACAACGGTTCCACAGCCGGAATCTCATCGTCCCGCCGTTCCACCTCTGCAGCGCAGGACACAAGAAGCCGGAAAAACGTGCGGGAAGCACTGTCTCTGCGCTCCTTCTGCAATGTCTGCAGTTCGTCCAGCATTTTCTGAAAACCTGTCTGCCGGTACAGGCCGGGCATGATCCGTTTTCCCCAGACTATCTTTGCCTCAATCAGCGAATCTCCGGAAAAGAAGTTGCGGTAATCCTCACGGAGTTCCTCCGGAACCTCCGAGGTTCTCACATAGACCGGTACAGCAGCGTCTTCCTCCGGATCAGGCGCGTCAGCCTTCGTTCTCTGCTCCGGATCCTCCCCGCCCGCCTCGTCAGCGCTCTCTTCGGGAGACGCTTCTCTCCACGTCAGCTCATAGGTAAGGTACGGGGAAAACAGAAGATACATCCTCTGGTCGGCATCCGATGGCAGAAGCCGTGGGAATTTCTGCCGCGGTTCCGTCTGCGACCATCCCATCAGCTTAAGGAACGCCATTTCCTGTTCTGCCTCCAGAAGCGTTTCCTTCTTCAGCAGCATCCGGTAGTCTTCCTCCTCCGGCCAGAAGCTGCAGTCGCTACAGAGACAGTTGACCGTAAAGGCATTCACCGGCGCCGGAACCACCTCCACAGCCGTAAGTTCTTCTCCTGCCAACCGGTAACACGACCGGTTTACCGCCGTAAAAATCACCAGCTTTCCTTCCGCCGCGCACATCTTTGCCCACCGGAAGAGTTTTTCATACACTTCATCCGCCTTCCGGATCTGTTCCTCCAGAGCGCCGCCGGAAGCGGCACCAATCTGCTGCGGCAAAATCAGGTCAAGGTCCGGAATAATGATACAATCCTCTCCATGATACAGGGATCGCTCCGAAAAGCAGCCGCGCCCGCTGCCGCCGGATTCCGCAATCTCCCGATACAGATCCGCCGCCGGCAGCCAGCAGGGCTCTCTGTCCTCAAAACATCCCTCCAGAAAGAGCGTCTTCCCGCTCCCGACAGGACCATACAGCCCGAAAATACCTTTCGTTCCATGTCTCCACATCCACCGGTATTTCATAAGTCTCCGGTTTTCTTCCGTAAAAATATATCGTTCCATCCCATTTCCTCCTCTGTCACAATTCAGCCAGTGAGCGGTTACGGCATCCGGCCATTGAAAACCGCTTCGCGATGGGCCGGACGCCCGCAGGCCGGACGCTTATCCTTCCACGGCCAGCCGCCTATCCTTCCACACAAAGCACGCTCAGATACTTCGGCGGCACATGATCCGTCAGCCAGATTTCATTTTCCGAAAGATAAAACACATAACCGTCGCGGGCCATATCCCCGGCGTCAATCTGCAGAATCACAGGCGCCCCATGATTTTTCCACCGGCGGGCGACCTGCCTTGCCGCCGCGGTATCCCGGGACAGATGAACCTTCTGGCGCGTCATCGGCCGGAGGCCTTCCTTCAGAATCGCATCCAGCGCAGCAAATCCCGTTCCATGATACAGGATCTCCGGGGGCGTCTCCACTTTGTAATCCATCTCCAGCCAGGGAATGGAATGGCCCTGATTGCAGCGGATCATCAGTTCCTCTCCCTGGCGCTTCAGGCCGTATCTCTGCTTGCTGTCTGTCCGGACGATTTCCATCAGCACCGGAAGCGTCAGATAAAGCATCGGACGGCCAAACGCATCGTTGAATTTGTCGATCAGCTCCTGTACGCTGACCCAGCCCTGACGATCCATGGAAATATGAATCATCTCCGGGTTATGCCTGAGGATCTTGCAGATTCTCCCGCCCAGCCGGTTCTCACGGCTTTTCAGCATCTTCCGGTCCTGCTCCGTCAGATGGGCAAGCGCGCCTGTCTCCGCAATAAGTTTACTGTTATCGATCATTGTCGTTTCCCTCCTCTTTCTCTGTCCGTCTGTAATCCTTCGGCTGTCTGAACGGCTGTAAAGCGTCACGTCAGCTCGACGATTTCATCATAAAGGATATGTACCGGCGCTTTTCCGTACATCACCCTGTTCACATGGTAATGTCCGGCAAACCATTCCCGGAATTCCGTCATTTCGTAGATATTGTCAAGAACCCCATGGATATTGATGTATTCCGGGCCGTAATCCGCCAGCATATAGGGCGTGGCCCCGCGGTAACCCATCTGCATGCAGAAGCGTGTGGGAACGTCATGGGTGATGCAGTAATCCACAGAAAACCCATACCGCTCCAGATTTTTCATGCAGTTGTCAATCTCCCGCTGCACAGGGAGCTCCGCCTCAAACCAGTCATAATTTCTTGTCCGGTAATCGATATCCTGGCTGAAGGCTCCGCCGAAAAAAAGAAACCGCCTTCCATCCTCCAGTTCCATAATCTCGCCGCGGAGGATGTGGTAGACCGACTCCCCGATCCGATGGGCCTTTGCACCGCAGAAAGTAGTCACCGGGTACTCTTTCAGTCTGGCAAACCCTTCATGGTTCCCGTCGCAGTAAACGGTTGTCCAGGGGCGGCTGTCATACCAGGCGGCCAGTTCCCTGTCCTTCGCCTCGTCCAGCCAGACAATTCCCGCATCGCCGCATATGATCAGCAGGTCATCCTTGCACAGGGTACTGCCTGCGGCAAAGGATTCCTCCCGCAGTTTCTGTATGTCATGCCGGACGTGGGTATCGCCGGTGACAAAAATTCTCCGTTTTTTCATTCTGCATCACCTCTTCTCTAATAACCGTTCAGCGGAACTGTTACCAGCCAGCTGAACTTTCCTGCGGGCAAAACAAGGGCCCGTCAGTTATAACGATCCGTCTGTCCGTCTTCTTCCACGGAACTTCCGGCATGGATAATAAACAAAAGTCTTTCGTTGAAATGTTTGCTGCTGAGTTCCTCCGGCGGCGGGCATGTTCCTGGTTCCTCCAGCGGAATCGGCTCGATTCCTTCCTCGCCTTTCTGTTTCAGCGCATATCTCCATTCTGTGTCCACCCATCTGGACTGCTTCGCGAAATGGGACCAGCAGAGAAACAGAATATCTCTCCGGTCAATCTCCGCATGGAGCGCCTCCTGCCAGTTTTCTCCGCTCCTGAGGCTCTCCACATCAAAAAAGATATCCATATCCGGCCGGGCAAGCTTCATCCCCTGAATCACCCTGGCCACACGTTTCCTGTCCTGGCTGGCATAGGAAACAAACGCCGACAGAACATCCTCCCGGCTGACTCTCAGCTTCTGTTCCCGCCAGGAAGAACATTTTGCAATGAATTTCAGTTTTGTGGCAATGAGGTCATTGATATACACAGACGCAGTAAACGAAATCTCCCTCGCCCGGAAGTCTTCCGGCACCCTGACGGCAAACCGGAAAATCATATATTCTCCCTGCCAGATCTGCTCCTCCTCGCTGTCTTCCAGCTCCAGCTCCGGCGAGGAAAGCGCCACACGGATCCTGTCCTCCTCCCTTACTTTCAGCACACCTGACCGGGTCTCCCTGACGGCTGTTTCCGCATCCGCCAGAACTTCGTCGACGATCTTCCGGAACTCTTTTTCATACATGATCAGATGAACCATGCTGTATCCGCCCTTCACAAACACCCTGGGCGCCACGGCGGAAAAGGATACCCTGCTGACCGTAAGCCTCTGCGCGGGTTTTGGCGGGCGCAGACCCGTCTTTGTCTTTCCATTCCTTTTTGGCGCGGCAGCCGTCAGCGGTGGCGCAGCGGTGGCTGCGGCGTTTACCCTGGCACCGCAGTTCTGACAGAACATTGCGTCAGCCGCGACCCTGGCACCGCAGCAATGGCAGAAACAAGCCGGCGTCTTCTCACTTTCGCGGCGCGACCGTCCCGGCAGAATCGGTTTCCGCGTCTGTTTCTTCCGCCGTCCCGTTTCCCTGTCAGACGGAATTCCGGGCTCCGCGCCGAAAAGCTTACTGTCAGACAGTATCTCGGGTTCCGCACCAAAAAACTCACTGTCAAGCTGCATCCTCGGTTCCGCACCAAAAAACCCGTCGTCCGGCTGATCACCGCTGTCCGCCGGAACACTTGCCTGCACCCGTTCCAGACGCTGCAGCAATTCTTTCGTATCCAGCGCATACTGTCCGCTCACGGCCTTTATCCTGCACAGCTCCTGCAGAAATCTGAAGTATTCCTTTTGATGCGTCTCCGTTTCCTGCAATTCCGGACAATCCAGCAGATAAAGAATCTTCTCAAGCAAACGGTACATGCGTTCAAATTCCCCGTCAAAATCCTGCAGCAGCTGCAGCAGCTCTTTTAAAACCTCTTCCTCTCTCAGTCCTGCCATCTTCTTTCCTCCTTCGACGTCCTGACCGTCCGGAGAGCGGAGCTTTCTGTGCGGCCCCGTTCTCCGGTCCGGAATGTTTGCAACCGTTCAGCCAGCGGAACGGTTATGGCATCCAGCCATCCAAAATCGCTTCGCGACGGGCCGGATGCCCACAGGCGCTATGCCTTCCTACGGTCTGTGCAGCGAAGGCACAGACCGTAGGAACGATAACGATATTTTCTATTATAATCTCTGAGAAGGATGTTTGTAAATGAAGAGGTTGTCAGGAGGCGATGGAGCACACGGAGGATACCGCAGAGCTTTCCTCCTCCGTCAGCTCAGCCCCCTGCCAGATCTTCTGGACCGCGGAAGAAAAGACGTCGTCCTTCTCCGCCGTCAGATAGTTCTCCACTGCTCTCCAGGCAGGTCTGATCGTGTACTTATCCTGACGAAGGGGATTCTCCGTGTCGCCGCCGCACAGTTCGGCCACCAGCACCACCAGATACGCGGGCACCGTTTCCCGTTCCCGTACGTTCAGGCCGGCGGTAAGCGTTTTCACCAGCTTTGCAAGCTTGCCCTGGTTCTCCCTGGAGGCGCCTCTCCCGAAGCGCTGGATCAGCGTGTAGGCCACCCATTTGTTCAGATCCGACGCCTTGAAAAAGGTTTCAAAAAACTTCGCCACCTTTCCGTCGTCCGGTTCATACATGGCGACGAACCGGAACGCCGCCTGCCTGAGCTGATTGTTTTCGCCCGGCACTCTTGTAAAGTATTCGGTATAGAACGCCACAAACTCCGGATCCGTCACCGCGATCAGCTCCAGCGCCTTGCGCAGGACATAGCAGCTTTGCGGGATCGACGATGCGTACGGCTCAAAATGTCTTCTGGCAATGGACAGGATCTGACGCTTCTGTCCGTCCTTCCAGCCGTCCTTCAGCGCGGTTCCGATACTGTAGATATATCCCAGCATCACATCCGACTGACGGCATTCCTGTGCCATCGCGATGCACGGTTCAAAGAAGTCTTCCGGATTGGCCGCCTGCCCGATCGCCTCGAGAAGTTTGTTGATCTGCTCCTGAAGCTCATGCCCCTGGCGGGCTTTGTTCCGGTCGGAGAGCATTTTCAGCTCATTCAGCTCGCTTTTGGCATTCAGCTTCATTTTGTCCGTGGTGCCGATTCCCTTGCCTGTCTTTTTCGCAGATTTCAGGGACGCCATATCCATCTCCATCACTGTCTTTGTCTCCGGACGGTCGGTGATCCAGGCTTCCATCGTCATCAGGCGGAAGGCGTTGATATAAATCTGGAAGCTGATGGGCGTTCCCGCCGGATAGGTTCTGCTGAATCTGACGGTTCTCGTGGCGATCCGCCGGTTGGGCAGGTTCTTTGTCTTCCCCCGTCCAAGAAACAGTTCGATTCCGATGGTGTCCGTCGTCTTGTCCAGCTGATACTTCTCCCGTATCTCCTCGGAACGGTACGGGAGCTCTGTGCCCGCCGGTATCAGAAGGCTGACATACTCGCCTCTCAGGCCGAGATTGATTGAATCATTCAGAATCGTGGAAACCGTGAACCGGGATTTTTTTGCATCTGCATCCGTCCCACGATCTGCAATGCCGCCCGTTCCCGGGGCGTCCATTTTCTGAACGTTGTATTTGTGGAGACAGTAATGATAATACACAGCGCCTCTCGCAACGGCAAGATCCGGATCGCTGGTTTCCAGCGGTTCGAAACCGAAAAATTCTTTCAGTCTCTGGCGGATCAGGTAGAACTTAGTCATCCCTCCGTTGAGAATCACCGCATCGATCTTTCTATCACTTCCCGCTTTGTCCAGGACGTCCAGGATCGGGTAAATGATATTGTCCACATCTCTTTCATCCATACGCTGAATGCGGCGGACGTCTTCCCTTTTATACTGGTAGCCCATCAGGGGAGCCACAATCTGCTCCACCTCCGCCTTCGTGTAGGTGCACTCAAACGCATAGGCGTCGTAAAGGCTGACGTCCATCTCCTCGAACTCATAGTCGTCCGGGAGCTCAACGTCCGACATCCTTGCATTTTCGTAGGCCATGGACAACTCCATCTTCAGATGTTCCGCAAGCTTTCTCAGCCTGCACATGACCTCCTCCCTGCGGCGGATCGCCACCTTGATTCCATACATTTCTTCAAATCGCTTCAGCATATCCTCCGCCAGAAGCTCGTCAAAGTTGTCTCCTCCCAGCAGGGTATATCTGCTGATGGCAAGATCCCTGATGTTCAGGACGCCTTCCTCAGAATACCCGACACGGTGCAGAGTTACGTCCAGCGTTCCCCCTCCCAGGTCAAACACCATCACGTTCTTTTCCGTGTCCAGGGAGAGGAGATCCGGCGGAATCTCGCCGTCCTCCTGCATGCGCATAAAGTCATAGATGACGGCCTTCGGCTCGTAAAGAAGAACATCATGCATATTTTCCACATTGATTCCGGCCTTTGCGGCCGCGTCGAGAGTCGCCTGGCACTGGTCGGAATCGAAGGACGCCGGCACTGTGATGACCACATCCCGCAGTTCCTGCTGAAACAGACGCTTTTTCGCGGAATTCACCATGTAGGAAAGAATCTGCGAGGAAACATCCGCCGGCGTTTTGTCCGGAATCTCATCCACAAGAGGCACCTGATCCGTCACACCCATCAGCGATTTTACGGATTTGCACACATAGCCTTTCCTTGTGCCGTATCTGCTCTTGGCGTAATCGCCCACGTCCGCGACGATTTTTCCCTCATTGTTCCTGTAATAGAACGCGACGGAGGGGAGCAGCGGGCTTCTCGACGTACTGCCGGTATCGTTTTTCCGGTCCAGCTCCAGCACGATCGGTTTCATCCGACCGCGCGTGATATTTCCGTACGCAATGACTGAGTTTGTGGTTCCGAGATCAATCGCCGTATAAAACTGTTTTTCTGCCATAATATCCTACTCCCTTTCTTCTTCCTTTTCCCGTACCGTAGGCAGGGAAATCACCGTTGCACCAAATTTCCAGCCCGGACGTTCGACGACAACCGTCTTTGTCTCGCCCGGCCTCGTGTATTCCTCACCGATATATGTATAGTCGGCAAGGCCTTCCGCCTCAGCCTCGAATTCCCGCCCTGTTGTGTCGATGGGTGTGACGCCGCACTCTCTGATGAAACGAAGCAGCTGTTTGAACACGATCGTGAGCGGCAGAAGCTGCGGCGGTATCTTTACCTTCTGCTCTTTCAGCGCCGCCAGTCTCCGGTCGACCAGTTCCAGACTGTCCAGCAGGTTTCCATACTCGTCAGAGTTCATCGTGGTGTAAAAGGATGCGATCGCCGCGTTTCTGGCGTCAGCGGCAGACTCGTCGATGGTTTCATTCAGCTCATCCAGCATCGCCTGCACCAGTTCCAGGGAATTTTTATAATTGTTATTCATAAAACGCAGCTGCTCCAGCTCGTCTCCCGACGCAAACCCTGCCGCAGCCTCAGAGGATTCCGTCAGCGCCTTTTCCGTCTTCTGCAGGACGTCTCTCGCCGTTTTTCGGCGCCGCCGTATCCCGTACTCGCCGAACAGCCGGTCGCGGATGGTGCGGAGCAGCCGGTCACAGTACCGCGCCCCGAAGGACACGACAATCGGCCGGTAGCTGTCGTTTTTCAGATCCGGATCCATAAGAATCATAAACGCCACCGTGCATTTCCCCACAAAGAACATTTTCCGGTTCTTCCGGTCTCTCGGTTCCAGATCCTCGGTAAATTCCGCATACTGCTGCATGGCTGCCGTATCGCCGTCGAGAGCCTTTTTCATCAGGGAAATTCCCTGCTCCACAAGGCTCATCACATACTTCCGCTTTTCCTCGCTGTCAAGATTGACACTTTTCAGCGCGTCGATATAATCCTCATATGTGATGGAATACTTCCCCACGAAGGTTTTCTGAATCTGCTGATAAGCCGCTCTCGGGTGCAGTTCCGGGTACATAAGGCTTCCATAGATCGCAGCCCACTCCATGCTGGCCTTCGCTTTCATTCTCTGGCTGTCGCTCAACTGTTCCTTCGCCGTCGCCAGCTCCCTGTGCATTACTTCCTCAAATAACTGAACATGTTTCATTTCTCTCTCCCTTTTCAGATAATATTTTCTGCCGTTTTCTGCCTGTGTCACAGTCAGAGTACCGTCTTCTTCTGCCAGCACATCCCCCAGGGACGTTTTCCCACCGTCAGGTCTCACATGCAGCAGGAAGACCTGCGGCGCATTTACTTCTTTCACAAACCGGCAGGTCTCCGCCGGCGACGCATGGAGGCTGTAGCCGTCGCAGAAGATCGACACGCATCCCTGTCTGCCCGCTTCCTGGCCGACAATGATACATCCCTGACCCGGCGGTATGTCCAGGTCCTCCCCTGTATGTACGGAATTCCAGTACACGTCATATCCCATATCCGCGAGGGAATCTGCAATCGCCCTGCTCTTCGGTTCCAGCAGCACCGGAACCTCCGGAAACACGTGCATCAGGAACCAGAACAGATCCAGGTGCTTGGGAATGCTCCGGGAAATCAGGTAAACCTTTTTCCGTTCCCGCAGATTTCTTCGGATCGTGGTCTCGAGACGCTTATAATGATCCGACTCATACCGGGATTCCCCTGTGTCCGAAAGCTGCGCGCTCCACTCCTTCGCGTCCAGATAGGCGTTCGGCGCATTCAGCAGCAGCACGCCGGGCGAAAGATCCGGAGGCAGCTTCATTCCGTTCGTCCCGAACATGGTATGAACGCTGAAGTCGCCGGAATACAGGATCCTGTGGTTCCGGCTCTCCAGGAAGATCATCACTGCTCCCATCATATGTCCCGCCGGCAGGAAGGTAATCCTGCAGCCCTTGCGTTCAAACGTCCGGAGCACAGGTCTTACCTGAATCCGCGCCATCATTCCCTGGGCCAGACGGTATCTCTCGTCCCTGACCCGCTCCGACTCACTCCGCCCGGAGATCCGCCCGAAGTCAAGCAGCTGCATGGAAATCAGACATTTCGTGTCGTTGGTCGTGATGATCTCCGCATTTGGCGCAAGCGCGGCGATTCTGGCAAAAGATCCGATATGATCATAATGTCCATGACTGATCAGGATCAGGTCGACGTCCGCGAAATCAGGCAGTTCGCGAAGCAGACGCTCATAATCCGGGTACAGTTCCTCTCCCTTAAGCCGCGCGCCGCAGTCCAGCAGAATATTGGTTCCGTCTATGGACAGAAAGTACGCAGACGCTCCTACCTCATCCCCTCCTCCCAAAGGAATAAAACAGTCCATCATGTTTTTTACTCCTCCTTTCGACGCAGTTTCTTCCTGATGCGTATAGTGTATCACCTGCGGCGGAATTATTTTTTTCGGATGGCGGGATTATTTTCTGAATATTCGCACGATTTTATTGTAAAATATTCAGGCAGAGTATTGTATTCTTCACGGAAATGGCATATGCTGAATGTAATAACAGAAAGGATAAGACGATATGGCTGAATATGTAACAAACCTCCGAATGGATCTGGATTCGGATCTGAAACACCACAATAGAGAAACGATTGCCGCCATGTTGGAGGCGGAAAAAATTGCTGATGACCCGTCTGTAAAAGGTTACAATGACCTGGACGAGTTGTTTGCCGACCTGAAAAAATGAAAAAAACAAAGTACATCGTTAAGTACACATTCAGTTTAAAAAGGACACCTCCCTTCTTGAAATCCAGGGCTATATCCCCCACTTGAAAGCGCGATTTTTCACGCGATAGCCCGCGCCCGTTACCTATCATTCGATTTTTAGAGATTTAAGCGCCCTATTCTTATTGAATATTTTATATCGCACGATAATATATTGATATTTTCGTCCGATTTGTGTATAATAACAATATACAAAGTACACCCCGAACAAGGAGGGATTCGTATGATAGTTACCGCAACAGAATTTAAAACCAATCTCGGAAAATATCTGGAAATGGCAGCGTCCCAGGATATTTTCATTACCAAGAATGGGAAAAGCATCGCCCGTCTCACAAGCCCCGCTGTCGATAAGCTGGCGCTTCTGGACGACCTCGTAGGGATTGTTCCGGAAGATCAGGCAATGGATGAAAATACCATACGAGAGGAGCGGCTGTCCAGACAATGAGAATCCTGATTGATACCAACGTCATTCTGGATATTGTCCAGAAACGGGAACCATTCTTCGCGGATTCCTACCAGGCGCTCCGCAAGGCCATTGAAGCGGATGCGGAATGTCTGATCTCCGCATCCGCCGCCACGGATATTTTCTATATGCTCCGCAAGGCGTTCCAATCCGCGCAAAAAGCAAAGGAGCGGATCGAACAGCTTTCCCAGATCTTCACCTTTGCGGACGTACAGGGCGTAGATATTCATACAGCGCTCATGCGCTCCATGCCGGACTTTGAAGACGCGGTTGTGGATGCCGTGGCAGACCGGAACGGCGCAGGCTATATCCTTACGAGGAATATCAAAGACTTTGCCGGTTCCTCCGTTCCGGCGATCACGCCGACTGAATTTCTGAAAAAGTAACAGATGCTGCCGCTCTTCCCGGGCGGCAGCATTTTTATGACTTACCCTCATGCCCAGCCTTATATACGGTTTCTGTCCGTCAGACCAGAGGTTGAAACCGTCACACGCACGAAGCCGCCGAATCGTTCCGAAGCCTGTCTTTCTTTTTCCCGCTATACTCCTCCTCATACCACTTCAGAAAATCCCCGAATATTTTTTCTTCCGCCTCGGCGCGAACCCGGGCTGCGTCTTCGATGTGCTCATACGCGCCGAGATAATAACACTTCTGCCGGAACATTATCTGGGCGATCCACTTTTTTCTTCTGGAATGGTAATAGACGCCCCGCACGCCGCTTGTGTTGGTTTTGTACATAACATCCGGACGGAGCATCTCCACACAGGTTCCCTTCTCGTAGTGAAGATTTTTCGTCGGATTTCTTCTGCAGCCGCAGCTCTGCGTCATACCGTTCTTCAGATTTGTCTGTCTGACGTCCACCACCGTCCCGCAGTCGCAGCGGCATCTCCAGATATGGACGCCTTTTTCTTTTCCCACATAAGCTTCCACCGTCAGCATTCCGAACCGTTTGCCTACCCAGTCATTCAGCGCGGGCTTTCTCCCGCAGCCGCAGCTGCGGGTATTTCCTGTGATGAGCCGTCTTTTTGTCACTTCTATGGTATTTCCGCAGCTGCAGCGGCAGAGCCAGAGCGGATTCCCGTCTTTTGCTTTCTTCCCGGATTTTCCGATAACCGTCAGCTTTCCAAACTGATATCCGGTCAGATCAGTGACGCCTTCATAGGGTGCTTTTGTACAGCCGCAGCTTTCCATGATCCCCGGCTTCAGCTTCCGGCTTTCCACCAGAAGTTCCCGTCCGCAGTCGCAGCGGCATTTCCAGACAACTGCATTTCTGATACGTTCTTCCGTTGGTTCTACCACTGTTATCTTTCCGAAACGCATTCCGCTCAGATCTTTCCCTCGCAAAATACCACCCCCATAGTTTCCTCTATCTGCGATGCCACTCTTCTTTCAGCAGCCGAACATATTCCTCCGAATACCTGCAAAGATACTCCGGAATGCCATCATAAGATCCTGTCTCCAACAGACAGGCAGCGACGCATACTTTACAGACTGGCTTATATCTGCATTCCGTACATTTCCCGGGAATTCTCAGACTCTGCGTCGCCGCAGTTATTTCTTCCCAGGCTGCCGCGAAATCTTTTTCAAACACCGAAACGGAAGGCTCCGACAGAATCACGCATGGCCGCATCTGCCCCTGCCAGTTGATGGTGAACGAACAGTTCCCGGCCAGGCAGGACACATGCCCGTCTCCCCGGGGAAAATCCGGATCCTCCACCCGCGCAATCGCCTGCTCCACATACTGATTGTAAATCTCACGGGGAAACTGCAGTTTCAGCGCCTCCAGAGACGCTGCCGCCGCGTCCTCCGGCAGTACGCGGGCCTGTTCCGAAAAAGGCCGGCTTCTTTCCCGCACTGCCGGCATCATATAGGGATCGATATGTACAGGAACCTGCAGTTCCTCCCCGACGGAGAATACTCTGCCCATGCTCTGCCGGATTGCCTTTGTGACGCTGAAACTGATTTTCACGTCGATTCCATGCTCCCTGAGCAGCCGCACGCCCCGGACTGTCTTTGCAAACCCGCCGGGATAATGGCAAAGCTTCTCATAATCCTTCTCGTCCGCGCCATAAAGGGTAATGTTAATCCTGCGCGGCGGATTCTGTCCGAAAAATGCAGCCCATTCCTCATCGATCATGGTTCCATTGGTATTGATTGTCAGGATAAATCCCATGCTTCTCAGCTCATGATACAGACGTTTAAAATCCGGAAACAGCAGCGGTTCCCCTCCTGTCAGCAGGAGAAAAAGCACACCGGCATCTTTCATCTGCCGCCCGATCTCCAGCCACTCATCCGCCGTTCGCAGCCGGCCTCTCTGCTCCATTTCCTCCCTGCTCAGCCGGACATAACACATATCACAGTTCATATTGCAGAGGGGAAGCAGTTCCAGGCTGCCGTTGATGGGAACCTTCTTTTCCTTTGCCCGTCTGATCAGGGCACGCTCCACGGAAGAAGCGCCATTGTCCATACAGGCCATAGTTCTCTCCTTATCGAAAAGAACCGGCAGCCGAAGCCCCGGTTCTTAACTGAGTAGCGTTTTTTATGTAACAATCGTGAGTAATTTCTGATATCAGGATTTTGCAGTTGTCCACTCATCCATATCAAGGTTTGTTGTGCAGTGAACATCTGTCCCGTTGTCTGTCCAGATAACAACATCTATAGGGTTGCCAGAATTGTTACCCCGCCAATTCTGAAGATACATATATCCGTCATAAAATCCACTGTCTGATTCTGCTTCATGAATAGCACCACATGGATGGTATCCGGAAAACTGTGCATACCATTCTTCATTACCATTGGAGGATGCTAAAGGCCTTCCATCATCAAAATATACATTATAGCTGTTTCGCCGACTACCAGCATTACATTCGAAATTGTAAACAACTCCACTGTCTCCACATGCCGCCACATACTCGTTCGGCATAAACTTCTGAACCAGAATCTTTGGTTCTTCCCACATCTTTTTCATTTCACGAAACCTCCTCTAAGATTTTATAATCCAGTGCGTCTGCCACGAAGTTCTCCACCGATCTTCGCAATATATCTTCTGCCACATCATATTCCAGCATCCCTCTGATGACTACATCTTCCAGCGTGCTGGGCTGTTCAAAATTTTTCCAGATAAAAACTGCAGAACCGTTCGGAGCCATCACCGTGTTTTCCAATGGATTTCCGTTTCCTGTCCCCACAGGAACAATCGCATACTCCCCGGCGATCTCCCGAAGAATGAAATCCGGTCTGATCTGATATTTCTTCTTTTCCTGTAAATAACTGCCGTTATTGAGATATCTGGACAGCTCGTCATCGGACAGCTTTGCCAGTTCGCCGCCGCTCAGTCCGCCAGGATTACGGACAAAGTGGTACTCGGGTCTTTTATATTCCTTCACTCAACACCTTCCTCACCCTTCCGGATATCTCCTGAAAAGAGATACCAGTCAAATAGTACACGTTTTGACGGAACATCGCTCTTCTATAAAACCAGTAATAAAGTACTGTATTTTTATATAATAATTTTTATTTTTTGTTATATAATCTGATCTTTCGCGAAAACTTTTAAAAATGGCGCAAAAAAGAGCCTTTTGAGTGAAAAAAATACTTGCGTTATGAAAAAAAGGGGCTTATAATAAGCTTCGTAGATAAGCTATCAAAACGTGTACCTTTTGACAGCTTATTTTTTTATTTGCTTCTGTTAATCTCCCGATACTCCTTCAGCCTGCGATAAAACGTCGATTCACTCATATCACACCGCTGAAGCGCTTCCTGAATTGTAATTTCCTTTCGTTCCCACTCGCCGATAATCCGTTCAAACTGATCCGGCGGATCAATCTGCGGCCTGCCGAACCGGACGCCCCGTGCTTTCGCTGCAGCAATTCCCTCCGCCTGACGCTGGCGGATGTTGTTCCGCTCATTTTCCGCAACAAAAGATAACACCTGAAGAACAATATCACTTAAAAATGTCCCCATCAGGTCTTTTCCACGCCTGGTATCCAGAAGCGGCATATCCAACACCACAATATCAATCCCTTTTTCTTTGGTGAGAATTCGCCACTGACTCAAGATTTCCTCATAATTTCGTCCCAGACGGTCTATGCTCTTGATATAAAGCAGATCATCTTTTTTTAATCTCCGCACCAGCTTCTTATACTGGGGTCGGTTAAAATCCTTTCCAGACTGTTTATCCATATAGATATTTCCCGGCCTCACCAATGTTTTCAGGACATCTAACTGCCTGTCTTCATTCTGATCCCGGCTGCTGACACGGATATAACCATACGTTGTTTCCAATATTTCCTCCTTTCCTGGCGGCTATAGGGAGGGAGTATCCCTGCCGCCCTCTGTCTACATGTAAGCCTGTTCCCCCGCCGGAGAGCAAAAAAAGACAGTGCATCTTCTGCTGACGCACTGCTTTCCTGGATTTTACCACATCTGTTCCATCTTTTCTATTTTAGCTGCTTTCCAAATAGTATGAGACAAGCGACAAAAGGTCATAAATTTCATGCTTGCATGAAATTTTATGACTTTGGGACCCGCAAAAACATGAGAAAGTAGCCCGATAGGGCGGATTTCGAATGTTTTCAGGATTGCGGAAGCACGAAGTGCGGAGCAATCCGTGTCTCATGCCCATTTGTCGGGCAACTCATAGTATTGAAAGAACATTCAAGCTCTTGATAAATTAGCTAATTTCTCATATAATGAAATTAGCTAAAGGAGGTGCTTTTATGGCTATTGAAATCGCTACTGCAACCGAGATGCAGAATAATTTCGGAAGATACTTGAATCTCGTAATGTCCGGAAATGAAGTCATTGTAACCAAAAATGGCCGTGAAGTAGGCCGTTTTATTCCGAAAGATACGGCAGTATCTTATCTGACAGATTCTCTTACCGGAATATTAAAAGAAGACTATGATCTGGACGAAGTAAAAACAGAAAGGCTGACGGAAAAATATGGTTCTATTGATTAATGCAGATATTATCTTAGATGTTCTCCTGAACCGCCGGGAATTTGTAAAAGATTCCAGCATGATCTGGAAACTCTGTGAAACCGGAAAAGCGAAAGGTTACGTGTCCGCCCTGACCTTTGCCAACCTGGTCTATATCATGCGGAAACAGTTAGCTCCGGAAGAAATCGAAGACATTTTCCGCAAGCTGAGCCTGATTTTTGACTTTACTGATCTCAGCGTGTCCGATCTGACACGGGCTGCTGAACTGAACTGGAAAGATTTTGAAGATGCGTTGCAGAGTGTCACTGCCGAACGTGTCCATTCCGATTATATTATCACAAGAAATGTCAGAGACTTTTCCGGGAGTAAAGTGATCGCATTTACTCCGGCTGAATTACTTGCAAGAATCTGAGTTTATTCCCGCGGAGCGTTTTTATATAACGTGAAACTTTGTTCCCGGTCATACAAAAAGCAGGCCCGCGCACACACCGTACACAGACCTGCCGAATTCTCTGAATCACAGATTCCCGGCGGCAGTTCAGGAGTCTGAACTGCCGTGATTCATCTCTTTTTTCGCCGCTTGCAGCCGCTTCCCTGCAATCAGCGCCAGAAGGAACAGAATCCCCATAACAGCAACCGACGCGAAGCCGACGGCTCCGTTGACTTTGCCCCGGGAAACCACTTTCAGACGGATCGAATCCTTTGTTCCGTCATGACTCACCGCCGTCAGGACCACATCCCCGGTTCCCCGGATTTCCATGGTCCCGCCGGAAACGGAAATCACCTCCGGATCGCTGCTCTCCCATTCCACCTCCGGATACGTCGCGTCCTCCGGAAGCAGCCGCACGCTCAGCCGGAGGGCGCCGTCCTGGTCCACCGCATGCTCCATAACCATCGGATAGACGTACTCCTGGGCGCTGTCGTCGATTGTGACCGTCCGGACCGGGATATGGTAAACCGAAACCGGAATCCGTTTCGTGACCTGATTCTCTGTCTCGATGACAAGCTCCGTACTTCCGTCCTTTCTTGCCTCTACCGTATTTCCCTCCAGCCAGGCGGCAATCTCTTCGTCTTCCATCGTCACCGTATAATTTTTATTGTTTGCATACTCCGGGAGGATCTCTATGGTTACCGCCTGCGAGGTTCCGATCAGCAGGCGGAGCTGATCCACGTCCGTCCGGATTTCTTCCGGGAGCACCTCGTAAACAGTCAGAGAGGCCTTCGCTTCAGCGCCGCTGGCCGCCCTGCAGGTAATCGTCACCTCGCCCGGACGGACCGCCGTAACCGTTCCCTCCTGGCTGATCTGTGCAATCGCCGGATCGCTGGATTTCCACTCCACCGTGGGATCCGTCGCATTCTGAGGCGAAACCGTCGCCGCCGCCTGTGCCGTCTGGCCCAGCTGCAGCCTCTCAGGAAGCTGAGAAATGGTAATGGAGCTCACCGGAACTGACCGGACAGTCACGTCAAAAGACGCTTCCGCACCGGAACCGGAAACTGTGATCGTCGCAGTGCCCTCGGAAACGGCTGTCAGCGTTCCGTCCCCATTGACCCGGACGACGGATGAATCGCTGGAAGTTACCGTCGACCGGCTGTCCGACGCATGTTCGATGGTATATTCCAGCACAGAAGTATCGCCTACATTCATCTGGATCGGATAAGTCTCAAGCTTCACGCTGGGAGAATGCGGGATAGACGTCGGCAGCAGATCAAGAATCGTACGGATCCCTGTGGAAAGAGATCCGACGTTCGCCGCCGGCCTTGCGGAATGGGCCCAGGCGGACGTCGGCAGCAGAGCAGCACATAAGACAGCCGCAGAGATTCCAAGTATTATTTTCCGTAATCTTTTCATCATTCGAAATCACCGCCTTATCTTCCAAAGGTCTTCTCTCACTGTTTCCCCGGAATTGTCCCATGTATCAGGTGTCTCAGCGCTTCCCGCAGCCGGTCCGGATCCCAGAGCGTTTCTGTTCCCCACAATGGCACTTTCATCTGAGCGGCCCGTTCCCGAAGCATACTGCGGGCTTTCTGGTCAAAGTTGGACGACGCCACCATCACGCCGGCGGCCTGAAAATGTTCCGCAATACTGTTGATCTCATAGAGCCAGCCCATTTCCGGATTCGCTCCGGTTTTACAGGAAAGGAAGACCGGATTCATATCTTTGACCGCAATCACATCAATTTCATTTTCCACGGTTCTCTCCGTCCTCCGGGCAAGCACTTTTTTCCGCATGGAGACGTAGTCCCTGTACCCGAAGGCTTCAGAACCCGGCTCATTCAGCAGCCGCAGCAGAACCTGATCCGCCGGATTTTTTTCCGCATCCCAGGCAATCTTCACACCCGTCTCGATATCGTCAAACATTCCGGATTCCCGAAGCAGATTGTATACGACCAGTTCGAAGATACTTCCCTGTTTCCTGAAAAGATTCATCGTAAGGTTGTCTTTGAATACAAAAGACGCCCTGCCGTCCGCATCGATTTCCAGACCGGAGAGAAACTTCTTTTCCTCCATCCGCCTCAGAAACGCGCTCTTCGCCAGAATCATCTCTTCCGGATCCGTCGGAAGAAACAGCTGCTGTTCCCGCACCTGTCGGTCGGAAAGCTTCAGACCGTCGTTCACAGGCAGAAACTTCAGCGTCTGATACAGATGTTCCGGTCTGATCTGTCCTGCTTCGAACGTGCGCAGCAGGGTTTCCAGAGCCGTGTCCCTGTACACAAAACTGATTTCCAGCAGCCTGCCTTCCTTCTGTTCCCGGTATTCCCAAATCACGCGGTAATCCTGCAGCAGCTTCAGCGTTCTGCCGATGCCGCATTCCGTGTAAACCTCCTGGGAAAACCTTCCCCGATACTCCATCGGCGGTTCTTCCGGCGTCTGCGTGAAAGCCGGCTCCAGCTTCTCATCCCTGGCACTCCTGGAAAAGAAGTCGGCCATGGACGACCATACATGAAACACCGTATCCTTTCCGTCCGCCATCCTGACGTTCCGCGGCTCGCAGAACTCCCGGAAAAATTCCGCAAGCGCATCATACTGGTCGCTGCTGTACAGAACGGCATACTCATTGTCAAACCGTCCGCCTTTCAGACGGAGAAATTCCGACAGGGAAAACGATTTGTTTTCCAGACCTGCTCCGATGTTCTGATCCTCCGAAAACGACTGAATTCCCTTATTGGGATGGTACTGAACCACATGCAGTCCGTCGCCATATTTTTCCATCAGCTTCCCCACCGCCAGCAGCGCCTGGGAATTCCCGCCGGATATGCAGTTCACCAGCAGACGCCCGACGCCAAGCTCCTGTACTTTCCCGTCCACAGCGTCGAAAAGAATGTCCACATCCGCGGAAGGCAGCACATCAAACCGGGGAACCGTCGTGGCCCCGCGGTTCTCAAAGTATTCACATATCGTCTGCTGATACTTCCTGCTCCCCACCGCCTTTCCCACAAAGACAGCATTGGGCGCGCAGAACAGCGTCGGGACGATAACATCCTGCGCCGCCGACGCCATACCGTCGCTGATCGTGAGCACAGTGTCATACTTCGACTCATACCAGAGGGAAAACGGAATCATCTCCACCAGCTGCGCGTCCAGCCCGAAGAAATCCGTACGGGCGTTTCTCGTCTTTATCGGGGCAAGGGCACGGTCAACCTCACGGATCGCCGCAGATTCTTCCTCCGACACTGAGCGGGCATACGCCAGCGCCGCATCCAGCGCATTCCGGTACACCGCAAGAGAATTCTCCTCATCATTTGCAAGCTTAAAAATCGAACGCCTCAGATTGGCATAGGCAAGGCAGTCGCCTGAAATACGGTTCACAAGCTGTTTCACGTCTGTTTTCCGGGCCAGGAGTTCCGTCAGCTGATGGCAGCGAAGGCTTGCTCTGTCCAGCTCGGAGAAAAAGACCTGCGGACATTTCTTTCTGATCCACTGATGATACTGCCTGTCAAAATCCTTTCCCAGCACCGCCTTCTCCCCACAGTCACACAGACAGATGTGAAGCAGCTTCTTCCTGTCCTGATGCGTGTTGCCTCCCTGATACAGCAGCGTCTGTTCTTCCTGTATACTGGGAGCGCGATAGCCGCGCATAATCATATACGCGTTCCACCGCCGGTGCTCCAGCATGCAGAGCCTGCCGTACAGCTGGTTTTTCTCCCGGATCGCCTGTTTCAGAGAATCGACCGGGTCCACGTCCGGTGCAAAATCCCTGCAGGCAGCCAGCTTTACCGGAATATGTACCGCTGAGGCCAGCGAAGAATCCGCATTGTATTCCGCTCCGATAAAGTTCGACACAATCTTCAGATCTCCCTCCTGATACGCATGGGGAGATTCCAGAAATTCGGACCGTTTGCTTTCGTCGAAGTGCTCATCCGCCTGCTTTTTACCGATCCTCTGGTCATACCGCATTTCATAGGCAAAGTTCAGATTCTTTGCGGTTCTCTCAAGGTCAGCGCTGATGGAGGAACTCTCTTTCCCAAAGAAATGCACTTCAATTCCGTACTCCTCTCCCATGGTGACCAGGGACGTTCTGTCCTCCTCGTCCACCGTCTCCGACGCTTCCTGAAAAATGCAGAGGATCCGTTTTCCCGAATACTCCAGACCATTCTGCTGTGTCTCATAAAGCCGTGTCAGAAGCTCCAGCGCCGCGATCCAGTTATGCTCCCCGTCTCCCAGAGAGACGATAATATAATTATATTTTCTGTTCTCAAAATCCAGAGGCGCAAGCCCCGCCTGATCAATCCCCGAGGCAACGTCAATATCCTGAAAGAACAGATTCGCATAATGCTTCTCCTCTGTATACAGACGCAGAGCAGGCAGAACTGCGGACGGTTCCCCGGAAAGCACCTGCTTTTGAAACGCAGAAGCGTTCTGGGAAGCCACAGTGATATTCAGCTCACTGTCCAGACACTGCCCGGCCCAGAAGACAGCCTTAAACGCCTCGACGCCAATCCAGCCGCTGCCGAGAATCAGGACATTCTCCGTCTTCTTCCGGCCGTCGGTTTCCGCATACTCACAGATAGGTCTGTGGTAAAACAGTTCGTATATTTTCAGACGATATTCTCCGATTTTATCCATAGTGCGATTCCTCCAGACACCGCAGTACAGTTTCTTCGCAGCGGTCACCCTGCGCAAAGGTCATAATATACCCATATTCACACAGTCATATGAACAGTTTTCTTGCAATACAGAACAGACATTTTTTCTGTATCCGTAAAATGCCTGTCTGTACTGTGATTTTTTCTGTTTTCACTCTATGTTATGTAAGAGTTGATTTTATATCCGATTTTACGATTGTCGGATGCATACTTCTCCATGAT
>ERZ1643246.131-NODE-131-length-96580-cov-253.610256_pt1 | contig 96580 bp, 88 predicted proteins | sample MGYA00579265_ERZ1643246 | MGnify/ENA primary metagenome ERZ1643246 (study PRJEB29033, sample SAMEA4952261) | chicken gut metagenome | biome: Broiler Chicken; feature: Gastrointestinal Tract; material: Caecum | place: Ireland | collected 2018 | study: Broiler...
CGGACGAGCTGAATTATTTAGGAAAGCTCTTAGAAATGCAGTTTGACGACGACCGGGAAAAATTTGCGGCGGCTATCGCCCTTGGCGACCACGCTTCCAGTGTGGAGGAACTTATCAACCTTGCACAGAACCTTGACTGCTACTGGATTTACCCGTCCGTCCACAATGAGGAAGAATACGGGCATTACCTTGTTGATGAACTGGAAGAACCGGAGCTGCCGGAGGAAGCCAAAAAATATTTCATGTATGAGGAATACGGGCGGGACGCGGCTATCAATGACGGGGGACTGTTTACCGAACAGGGCTATATCTACAACAACCAGAACACGTTTACAAGGTGGTATGACGGACGGGACGTGCCGGAGGAATACCGGGTAACGCCTGCCCTGCCGGAGCCGGGACGCCCAGACCCGGAAAAGGTGGAAATGGACGCTGCCCCCACAGGGCAAACCACAGCGCAGCCAAAGGAGCAGGCGCAGGAGCCGCGCCCGGTTATCCCCATTGTCCTTACGTCCGAGAAACCCGCCGACAAGCTCAAAGAGATTACCGACCGTCTGGAGCAGGGGATAACGGAACTGTTTGAAAGCGAGCGTTACAAAGAGTATCTGCGCGTCATGTCGAAATTCCACAATTACAGCTTTAACAATACGCTGCTTATCGCTATGCAGAAGCCCGACGCTTCCCTTGTGGCAGGCTTTTCCTCTTGGAAAAATAACTTTGGACGGAACGTGATGAAAGGCGAAAAGGGAATCAAAATCATAGCCCCGTCGCCGTTTACGGTAAAGCAGGAAGTAGAGAAAACCGACCCGCAGACCGGAAAGCCTGTTATCGGGAAGGACGGGAAGCCCGTTACCGAGGAAAAGGAAATCAAGGTACCCGCCTATAAGGTAGTGTCCGTCTTTGATGTGTCCCAGACCGAGGGGCGGGAGCTGCCGGATATAGCCGTGGACGAGCTGACCGGGGACGTTGACCGCTTCAAGGACTTTTTCGCAGCACTGGAACAGGCTTCCCCTGTCCCTATTGGCTTTGAGAAAATCGAGGGCGGCGCACACGGCTATTACCACTTGGAGGAAAAGCGGATTGCCATTGACGAGGGCATGAGCGACTTGCAGACCATTAAAACCGCTATCCATGAAATCGCCCATGCGAAGCTCCACGACATAGACTTAAACGCCCCGAAAGAGGAACAAAAGCCCCGCGTTGACCGCCGTACCCGTGAAGTGGAAGCGGAAAGCGTCGCCTATACCGTCTGCCAACACTACGGGCTTGATACGTCGGACTATTCGTTCGGGTATGTCGCCGGGTGGAGCAGCGGGAAGGAGCTTACGGAGCTTAGGGGTTCCCTTGAAACAATCCGCAGTACCGCCGCAGAAATGATAAACGCCATTGACGGGCATTTTGCGGAACTGCAAAAGGCACAGGAGAAAGAAAAGGCACAGCCGCAGCATGAGGGCAACGCCCCGGAGCGGCAATCCGAAACACAGGCAAAAGACGCGCCGAGGGAAAAAGCGGCTATGCCGGAATACATTTACAAGATAGAAGCCAACCCGCGCAGCGACAGCCGGGAAAACCTCTCTTTCCTGCAAGCCTATCTACCGCAGGGGGACGGGACGGCAGCGATTGGCGACGTGCTGTATGTCGGGACGCCGGAGAAATGCCGGGAGCTTTTAGGGCAGCTCAATGCCGGGGAGCTGACCCAGGGCGAAGTCAAGGAGCTGTATGCAAAGGCGCAGGAGCAGCCGGGAACCGGACGGGACGACACCTTTTCCATTTACCAGTTAAAGGACGGGGACGAAACACGGGACTACCGTTTTGAGCCTTACGACCGCCTGCAGGCGGCGGGGCTTGCCGTTGACCGGGCGAACTATGAGCTTGTCTATACCGCGCCCCTTGTGCCGGGAACATCCCTTGACGACATTTTTACCCGGTTCAATATCGACCACCCGAAAGATTTTAAAGGACACAGCCTTTCCGTTTCTGATGTGGTGGTGCTTCATCAGGACGGGCAGGACACCGCCCACTATGTAGACCGTGGGGATTTTAAGCAGATACCGGAGTTTTTGCAGGAGAAACAGCCGCAGCGGGAAAATCCCTTAAAAGCCGCCGAGCAGACCACCGAGCAAAACTACAACATGATTGACGGACGGATAAACAACACCCCGACCGTGGACGAACTGGAAGCAAAGGTCAAGGCGGGGGAAACCATTTCCCTTGTTGACCTGGCGAACGCGGTCAAAGCGGATAAGGAGCGCGGTAGGGCGGCGAAGCCGGAAAAGAAGCCCTCTATCCGGGCGCAGCTCAAAGCCGATAAGGAACGGGCGGCGCAGAAGAAACCCGCAAAGCAGAAGTCACAGGGCTTGGAAAGGAGCTGAACCATTGAATAAGTTTGAGAACGTGGACGTTATCGCGTCCCTTGACGCTATCATGCGGCAGAACACCGCATTTTATCAAGATGATTTTGACATAGACAAACGGATTTTACAGGAAGCGGCGGCAAGACCCGGCGCGGAGGACAGGAAAATCCTCTGGTTTTCCCGCCCGTCCGGGACTTGCTGCGTCCGGGAGCGCGACGTGTTCCTAAAGGACACAAGGCAGCACAACACATGGCGGTTTTACGGGGAGCAGACCCGCGATACCGTCCTTGCCTATCTGGTGGAGTTGACCGGGAAGGAGGACGGGAAGCTCAAAGGCAACCTCTATGAGCTTGACTATGAGCAGCACTTCCGGCGCGTGATAGAAAAGTCTGTCCCTGCCGATAATTACACGCTTGTTTATGAGCATGGGGAGCGCAGCATACCCGCCGGACAGTATTTTGACGGCAACCCCGACCCGCAGCTTGGGAAGTTTGAACGCTTTGAAGCGCAGCCGAACGACCCGGAAGCCCTGCGGGGCGTACTCATGGAGGAACAGCGCAGCCGGGAAAAGCTGCGTCCGGGGGATTTCAAAGCCCATGTAACCATGCTGCACGATAACCGGATAGAACGGGAAGCCCGCCGCGTGGTGGAGAAAATGAAGTCCTTGCAGGAGCCGAACAGCCCGGACAAGACCCGTTTCATGGTGGAGCTGTCCCCGTATTTTGTCCGGCTTGCCACAGAAAAGGACGCTGACCGCCTGTTTTCCATGCTGCCTTATAAGACCCTTGCCTTTTCCAGAAGCAAAGACCGTTTCGGAACCTATGCGCTGATTGACAAAAGCGAGGACAGGAGCAAAGACGTTCGCAAGATACGCCCCTCTGTCCGGGCGCAGCTTGCCGCAGGCAAAGAGAAAACCGCCCCGAAAAAGGCGGCAAAGACCAGACAGAAAGAAATGGAGGTATGAGCATGACACAGTTTACCGTGGAAGAAACGAACCTTTTGAGCATTTACCATGAGGGGAGCCGGGAGCAGCTTCGGGAGAACATGAACGCTGCGCTTCCCTACATGGACGCGGATATGCGGGAGCTTGCAAAGCGCACCCTTTCCAAAGTGGACGCGCTGACGGAAACGGAATATGCGGAGCTTGCCGTCTACGCCGCTGATGAAGCATGAGCGCGGTCAAGCGGCTCACGCCGCCGCAAAGCCGGAAAGTCAATGCCCTTGTAAAACGGGAGTGCTGTAACTGCGATAACGGACACTGTATCTTGCTTGACGACGGGGAGGAATGTGTCTGCCCGCAGCTCATTTCCTATTCCCTGCTCTGCAAGTGGTTCCGTATCGCCGTACTTCCCGGCGACAAGCTGCTCTATGCGGAGCTTTATAAGACCGAGGACAGGAAGAAGTGTACCGAGTGCGGCACGTTCTTTGCTTCAAGGTCTAATCATGTCAAATACTGCCCGGAGTGCCGGAAGCGTATCACGAACCGACAGGCAGCGGAGCGCATGAGGAAACGCCGCGCCCTTGTTACGCGATAGGGGCGAAAACAGCCTTGATTTATGCGGCTTTCCGGGCAGGAAAACAGTGCAGCCGATACAGATTACCTTTTCCCTCAAAAATGGGGTTCTACTGCGTAACAAAACCATAGCAGCACCCACACAGATACGGGGCGCGGTTAGCCTTTTCCGGCTTTCCGCGCCCCGTTCTTTTATTTATATTATTTGTCCGTCATATTTAATAGCCAGTTCTCCATTGTGGCGTATTACCTCAATAGGTTCTTTTATATTATACCAACAAGGAAAATCTTGCGTCGTAAACTTTCCCTTTAGTCTTGCCAAACAAACCCACGGTTGTTTTTTGTCTTGTGGATTTCCTACTGTAATCAAACCCAACCCGTCTATATATTGGATTAGCCTTACTTCTCCGACTATATTCTTTTGCTTGTCTACATATCTTGATGATTGAAGAATTGAAAATGTACACAAAACTATTTCATCTAATATTTGTGAAGTGACTTGACAATTTAGCTCTCCAAACAAATGAGCAAACTCATTTTGTAGTTCGCCGTCTGCAATACCTTTATAGTCAAGAATTTCGTTACTTCCCGAAATCGTTTGATAACCGTTTTGAAGTGCATTGATAATATTCTGCCAAACAACACCTTCCCTTCGTTCGCGATGCGCGATTAAATCTCCTAATTCACTAATCCATTTATATTTGCGAGAGTTAGTTGAATTATTTCTATCATATTTTTCGGTATTTTCTAAATGTCCTCTTATTAAAATGTAGAAAGCATAAATGTCATGTTCATCAAAAGTTCTCTCTTTGATTTTATCACAGTAAAAGTCAAGAAGCTGTTTTTCTTTCATATCAAAATTCAAATTCATATCTACACCTCATTTCTTCAATAATCACAATATATTATACAAGTGAAAAACCATAAACACAATATATAGCTTATCGTTCTGCTTCCTTTTCCCGTTCCGGCTCCCTTGGCTGTCGCAAAATACTGTCTATGTTCTGCTTGATAACGTCGTATTCCCTGACCTGTTTTTTCAGCTTGCCGTAATCGGCGCGGAGGGTCTCTTTCTGCTCTTGCAGCTTTTCATATTCCGCTTGCAGGACGGCAAGGTTCGGCAGCTTGGAAATGCCCGCCGCCTTTAGTGTCTTTGCCGCCGCTTCATGGAGAATGACAGTCCCCTCATGGGCTGCCCGGTATCGCTCTTTGTTCCTTGCTTTCCGGTAGGTATCATAGGCGGGCTTTGTCTTTTGGAACGTGGAAACATTTTTGATAAGTACAGCCATATCCGCAAGCCGTTTTTCCACTTCCTTTAGCGCGTCGCCTGCCTTGTCGCTTTCTGTCTGGATTTCCGTTATCTTTGCGGTCAAATCCTCATACCGGCTTATCTGGTGTTCCGTAAGGAAATTGAGCGTCTTTGCCGCCTGCTTCAGATTGTGGATTTTCGCCCACTGTTCATAGCCCCGGCTCTGCGCCGCCTTGATACTGTTCTCAATGTCAATGAGTAAGGAAACGCCGCGCTCTGCCTTTGGAGCTTTGGCGGTTCTGGTACGTCTGCCCTCAATCCGTTCCCTTATGGCTTCTTCTGTATAGTCTGCGCCGAGGGTTTTTAAACGGGTAAACCGTTCCTGTCCCGGAGCGCGGCAGGAAACGTATTTCCCCGGCTTTATCTCATAGCCCGCTGCTTGCAGCCGGGAAAGCAATTCTTCAAAACTGGACACTTGTGGGATAAGCCCGTCCACGGCAATTTTCAGCTTGCCTTTCCAACTGGTTCCAGTTTTCTCCGCGATATATTCCGCATAGCTCTTTCCCTTGCCGCCCTTTTGCGGGGCGACGACGGACAAGCCGTTTTCCCGGCACAGCCTGTCGCTCATGTTCCGTATGCCGTAATAGCTGCGTTCATTGGAATTGTACTTATGGTAGTCTACAAAATTGACCGAGCAGAAAATAATGTGGTTATGAACGTGTCCCTTGTCTATATGGGTGGTAAGGACGTATTCATACTGTCCCTTTGTTACAGCGTCGGCAAGCTGCTTCCCGATTTCATGGGCTTTCTGGTAATCTACTTCCCCCGGCGCAAAGGACTGTATCAAATGGTGGGCGAGATTGTTTCCCCGGTTTAAAGCCTGCGCTATGGTAAACTCAAATTCAATGTCTGCCGTTTCCGGCGAGCAGCCAAAGGAGGACACAAGCATTTTCCCGTCCGTCTTGTCCGGGTTCTGGATATAGTCAAGGGCTTTTTTCAACGTGCTTTTAATAGGCTTAATCTTTGTAACCGCCATATCTCCGCAAGCACCCCCTTTATTTCCTCTATGTCCTCTTGGTAGACGCTGCCCGTGGCATTGACGCGCCGCGCTATCTGGTTGATGTTGACACCGATTTTCTGTATCTCTGCTGTCATGGCTTTTATGTCGGCGTGGTCTATCTGAATGATGTACCCGTCGATTGCCATTTTCCGAAGATAGGCTTCCATGTTCCGGGTGGGAACGAGCTTCATTTTCTGCTCAATCAACGCCCGTTCTTCCTCTGTTACTCTGAATTTGATTTGCACCGTCCGTTTCCTGCCGTCCATGCGTTCACGCTCCTTTCCGCTTTTTAGAGGGTTTGGGACACTTCCCAACAAGCAATTTTTGACCGACGCGCGGCAGCGCAGGAGGGCGAAAATACGGAAAGGGTACCCCTTTCCTATGCTTGCTAAGAAACTTTTTCCCTTTATCCCTACTACACCGGAAAATCTGATTTTGCCAAACCTACGCAAAAGAAAAACGCTGCAATCTGCAAAGATTACAACGCTTCCTAAAATCCATATTCAATTTTGCGGGACGTTCTCATTCGTCCTCTTTTTCGACTTCCGCTATCTCTTTTGCGGTGGCTGTTACAATCCGAAGCCCCGTATCGCTTATCCCGTCGAGCAGCGCGTCAAGCTGCCGACGCTGCGTGTTCTTTTCAGCGGGCTTGTCTAAAAGGAATTGGTCTACGGATATATTGTAACGGAGCATAAGCTCAAAGAAAATCTGCAAACTGGGGTGTTGCCCATTGTTCTCTATGTTCGCAAGGTAGCGGGGAGAAATATACATTTCGTCGCATACTTTCTTGCGGCTTTCTTTCCTGCCCGTTCGCGCTGCTTTTATCGCTGCTCCAAAAGCCTTAAAGTCATATTTTGGTACTGGTCTTTTTGCCATATTCATTCACCCAGTTACATTTTACTGTTCCTTTTTTCTGTTGGATATGTCTACACACTTCCTACTATAAACTAAAATAATTCAATTATTTTTGCTATGGCGATTGTATTTATTCGGCTGTCCGTATATAATAAAAGTTAGAAAACATGATAGAGAACGGACGGGTTGAATATGGAATATATGTCTTGCCCCGAAGCAGCAAAAAAATGGGGAATTTCAGAACGCCGGGTACAAAAGCTATGTGAGGAAAATCGCATACCAGGTATTTCAAAAATCGGCTATTTGTGGCTGATACCCCAAAATGCAGAGAAGCCTAAAGATAATAGGAAAAAAGCAGACACTTAGGAAAATCTTAATGTTTCCTTATTGAAATCCTATGAAAGATTTTCCTCTTATCTGTTATGCTATAAATGATAACCATTTTTAGAAGGGAGAGTTCTTATGGCAGATAAAATACTGATTGTTGATGATGAGCCGGAAATAGCAGACCTTGTTTCTCTTTATCTTCAAAATGAAAACTTCATTGTGTTTAAATTTTATAATGCCGCAGACGCATTAAAATGTGTTCAATCAGAAACTTTAGATTTGGCAATTTTAGATGTTATGCTGCCGGATATGAATGGATTTCAACTCTGCCAGAAAATACGAGAGAAATATCAATATCCTGTTATCATGTTGACAGCAAAAGGCGAAGAAATTGACAAAATCACAGGTCTTACATTGGGAGCAGATGATTATATAACAAAGCCTTTTCTTCCTTTAGAACTGGTTGCCCGTGTAAAAGCGCAACTCCGAAGATATAAACGGTACAATAGCCCTGAAAGTGAAGAAGAAAAAAATGTAATCATTCATTCCGGTCTTGTGTTAAATATTAAAACACATGAATGTACGCTGAATGAAAAACCCCTTTCACTCACGCCTACGGAATTTTCAATATTGCAAATTCTTTGCCAGAATATAGGCAATGTAGTTAGCGCAGAGGAATTATTTCATCAAATATGGAAAGATGAATATTTCAGTAAAAGCAACAACACCATTACCGTTCATATTCGACATTTAAGAGAGAAAATGGGAGATTCTTTTGAAAAACCGAAGTATATAAAAACCATTTGGGGGTGTGGATATAAAATTGAAAAATAAATTGCCAAAACCAGTTAAAGTGATTTTGATATACGTAATTGGTGTGTTGCTCTGCTTTGCTTTGTGTTATTTCATAGATGAGATTTTAAACGGCTCTTTTGTGAATTGGTTTGAGGAAAACTATATGATTATGGAATATAATAAATACATTGAAGAAGCCGGAAATAATGGTTTAGTCCGCGAACCAAATTACGCAAAGATAAAAGTGTTTCTTTTATGGGCTTTTGTTGTAGGCGTAATTATTTGGATTTCTGTTGTGTTGCTTGTAGCTCATCTACACTCTAAAACAAAGGTTAGGCAATCCGTTACTCAAACTTCTCATATGATACATGATTTTATGAGTACGGACATAGATAACACCACCAGTATATTTCCTAAAGAATATGCAGAAATCTCCACGCAGATGGTTGAGATAAAAGCTACCATGCAAAGGCATGAACAAATTCTAAAAGAAGAAGCCACAAGAAAAAATGATTTAATAGCATACCTAGCACATGATTTAAAAACCCCCCTTACTTCTGTCATAGGGTATTTAAGCCTTTTAGATGAAGCTCCCGATATGCCTATGCAGCAACGGGCAAAATATGTCCATATAACTTTGGATAAAACCCACCGTTTAGAAAGCCTTATCAATGAATTTTTTGAAATTACAAGGTACAATTTGCAGCAAATCGAGATAGAAAAAGAACCGATTGACTTATATTATATGCTTGTACAAATGACAGACGAATTTTATCCATTGCTACAAAAGCATGGGAACAGTACGGAATTGAATGTAGACGAAAACACTACTATATATGGTGACGCAGTAAAGTTAGCGCGGGTATTTAACAATATCCTTAAAAATGCGATTGCATACAGTTATCCAGATTCAATCATCAAGATTTGGACGGAACAGAATGATACTGCTATAAATATTTATTTCCAAAATAAAGGAAAAACCATACCGCCCCATAAACTGGATTCTATTTTTGAAAAATTCTTCCGCTTAGATGAAGCACGCACAACAAACACAGGCGGCGCGGGATTGGGTCTTGCGATTGCAAAAGAAATTGTCACCTTACATGGTGGTTCTATATCCGCTGATAGCAAAAATGAAAATATCACTTTTTGCGTATCGCTTCCTTTGCACGATTAGTAAATCATCAATATTTCCTTAGCTTTTTCTTAGGATTTAAACAACCTAATATTAAAGTACAGAAAGCTCCTGTTCGGTAGACTAAATACTGAACAGGAGCTTTTTCTGTTACTTCACCACGGAAGGAATGACATATATGGACGATACCAGAAGAAATGATAGATTGCGTCAAGATTACAGACGAAAAAGGCGAAAACGCCGGAAAAAGCGTGTTCTCCCGAAAGTTATTTTTTTGATAGCCGCTATAACTGTTATGTGCTACTTCGGCATTAGAATAATTGTTCCGTTTTTTTCAAATGATTTGGGGACATCAACAGAGTTACAAACAAATTCAGCAAACAGCCACAGCGAAACCGGGGAATCTGAATCTGAAAATAATGTTTTCTCGGAAATCAACGTCGATTTGGAACATCTATATAGTCCATATGCAATATTGGTTGAATTGGATTCTGGAAATGTTATTGCGGAGCATAACAGCGAGGATAAAATTTATCCTGCTTCTCTGACAAAAATTATGACAGCCGTGTTAGCGATTGAAAATACAGATGATTTAAGCCAGACCGTAACATTGCCATATGACATTTTTGAGCCGTTGTATGAGGAAAATGCTTCAATGGCTGGATTTCAACCCGGCGAGGAAGCTACCTTAAAAGATTTGCTTTATGGCATTTTGCTTCCTTCCGGAGCTGAGTGCTGTATGGCGTTCGCTGATAGGATTGCTGGTTCAGAAGAAGCATTTGTCGATATGATGAACGAAAAAGCAACAGAAATAGGAATGAGTAATACTCATTTTTGTAATGCAACCGGGTTACACAATCCAGACCATTATTCTACCGTAAAAGATATTTCTATTCTTTTGAAATATGCTTTGCAATACGAAGATTTTCGACAAGCATTTTCGAGCAGCCGTTACAGTACCCGCCCCACTAACCAACACCCGGATGGCTTCACTTTTCGCAGTACCATGTTTAAGTATATGGACAGTACCGAAGTTGTCGGCGGCGAAATTATAGGCGGTAAAACTGGTTATACAGAAGAAGCCGGATTGTGCCTTGCAAGTCTGGCAGAAGTAGACGGCAAAGAATATATCCTTGTAACAGCTAAAGCAAATGGAACACATCAAACTGAACAATTCCACATTTTGGACGCAATCAATGTTTATAGCCAAATTGGGGAATTAAATATTACAAACTAAAGGAGGAACTAAAATGGATAACTTTGATAAGAAGGTACAAGAAACCTTAAAACAGTTGGCAGAAGGAGTAAATCCGTCCCCGCAGGTGGAGCAGCGAATCCATGATGAAATATTATCACGCTGCCCGGAATTAAGAAAACAGATTGCAATACTCTTTGGTGGGTGTTCGCCGGAATATAGCGTGTCGCTTCAATCGGCTTATTCTGTTATCACACATATTGACAGAAAAAAATACACACCTGTTTTGATAGGAATATCAAATGCCGGGGATTGGTTCAAATATGCCGGGGAAATTGAAAAAATTCCTGCTGATACATGGTGCAATGAAAAAGACTGTATTCCGGTTGTCGTATCTCCGAACCGAACGGTACACGGTATTTTAACCATAAAGAATGGAAAGATAAAAGAAACGTACATTGACGCAGCTTTTCCGGTATTACATGGGAAAAATGGTGAGGACGGTACTGTACAAGGATTGTTTGAACTTGCCGGAATCCCGGTTGTAGGGTGTGGCGTGCTTTCTTCCGCATTATGTATGGACAAAGACAGAGCCCATAAACTGGTGCAGGCAGAGGGTATTTCTGTTCCGCAGTCGTTTGTTTTACAAAATGATATGGACGCAGAAATTGCGTTAATGCAGGCAGAGGAAATCGGTTATCCTCTATTTGTCAAGCCTGTCGGAGCCGGTTCTTCATATGGAATTACGAAAGTCACTGAACGTAATCAGTTGCCAGCAGCTTTGAAACTTGCATTTTCATATGACAATAAAGTAATTATTGAAGAGTGTATTTCCGGGTTTGAGGTGGGCTGCGCTGTTTTAGAGAATGACGGTTTAATGGTTGGAGAAGTAGACGAAATCGAATTAGAAAAAGGCTTTTTCGATTTTACAGAAAAATACACTTTGAAAACCTCTTCTATCCATGTTCCGGCAAGAATTTCCGCAGAGAAAGCCGCAAAGATAAAAGAAACGGCAAAACTTATTTATAAGACCTTAGACTGCCGTGGTTTTGCAAGAGTTGATATGTTTTTAGATGATACCGGAAGAATTGTATTTAATGAAGTGAATACAATTCCCGGATTTACAACCCATAGTCGTTTTCCTAACATGATGAAAGCTGTTCATATCTCCTTTGAACAGATTATTTCCATAGCGATTGACAAGGCGGTGAGAAAATGAAAATTGAATTACATAGGAAAAATATCCATACCGGAAATCTTATCTTGGTAAATGCAGATTACCCATATAACGAACAAGTTAATGAAACGGATTTAGTAAACGTAGATAAATCTGCTTGCGACGTTTTACTTGAACGAAGGGCTGTTACGCTTCTTTCAAAACTTATGGAGGAAATAAACGGTTGGGATCAAATTTCTGCTGTTAGCGGTTGGCGTTCTATGCAGGAACAGGAAAACATTTATGCTCAATCTTTAAAAGAAAACGGTTCTGAATTTACTCAAAAATATGTTGCGCTGCCCGGACACAGCGAACATCAGACAGGACTTGCAATCGACCTTGCATTAACAAGCGACAATATAGATTTTATCCGTCCGGATTTCCCATATACAGGTATATGTCAAACATTCCGGGAATTATCAAGCCAGTATGGATTTATTGAACGATACCCGCAAAAGAAAGAATCCATAACGGGGATTGCTCACGAACCGTGGCACTTTCGGTATATCGGGGTTCCTCATGCCGAAATTATGAAAAAGAATGATTTGTGTATGGAGGAGTATATCCCATTTATCAAGCAATTTGCCTATGGAGAACAGAAATATAATTTTACAGTAGCGCAGAAAAATTTTTCCGTTTCTTACTTGCCTGCTTCCGAAGCAGAGATTGTTTGTATAGAAATTGCAGAAGATGTCTCTTATACAATTTCTGGGAACAATATAGACGGTTACATCATTACTGAATGGAGATAAATCATGGCAGACACAAAGCCGCTTGGCAGTTTAGATTATTTCAAAATCATTACAGCTCTGCTTGTTATTGCTATACATACATCTCCCCTCACATCATTCAATGTTGAGGCTGATTTTGTATTAACACGGGTAATAGCAAGGACGGCTGTTCCGTTTTTCCTAATGGTAACGGGCTATTTTCTTCTTCCACGATATATATGGGGAAAATCAATGGACTATCGCCCGCTGTTTCGGTTCATACAAAAAACGCTGCTGTTATATGCAATCGCAATTCTTATTTTTCTTCCTGTCAATCTATATGCAGGACAGTTAGAAAATATAGAAGCTATTGACCTTATCCGTATGCTCATTTTTGACGGAACATTTTATCATCTCTGGTATCTTCCGGCTTCCGTCACGGGTATGTTGATTTTATGGATACTGGGGAAAAAATTTAACTTTAAAGTTCTTTTTATTATTTGCTTGGTGTTGTACGGTTTCGGATTGGTTGGGGACAGCTATTATGGGTTTACCAATATGTTTCCCGCAGTCAAAAGTCTATACGATACGCTGTTTCATATTTTCTCTTATACAAGAAATGGGATTTTTTATGTTCCTATTTTTCTGGTAATGGGAGCATGGTTCGGCCATACCCCCCAGAGAAGAAAAGGGATTTACAATATATATGGCTTTCTCATATCATTACTATTTATGATTTTTGAGGGAATGACACTCCACATTTTAGATGTGCAAAGACATGACAGTATGTATATCTTTTTACTTCCATGTATGTTTTTCCTTTTTGCTGCTGTTTTATCAATAGCAAAGCAGCCAGCACCGATATTGAGAAGCATTTCAACATGGATATATCTGCTCCACCCGTTAATGATTGTTCTGATACGAGGTATAGCAAAACTAATTCACGGTCAAGCAATTTTAGTAGATAATAGTTTAATTCACTATATAGCTGTTTGCTTTTTATCTTGTAGCTTTGCCTATATCATTGGCAAGTATCTTACGTTGCATAAACTCCGATATTATCCAAAAGGACGGGCATGGATTGAACTTGATAAGAAAAATCTTTACCACAATATTTCTGTATTAAAAGATTTTTTGCCACCCGGCTGTAAATTTATGCCTGCCGTAAAAGCGAACGCTTACGGACATGGAGCTGTTTTAATTTCAAAAGCTCTAAATCAAATCGGAATTGACAATTTTTGTGTTGCGTCTGTTTCAGAGGGAATAGAACTAAGGAAAGGTGGGGTATGTGGAGAAATCCTTATATTGGGATATACTCACCCGGAATGTTTTCCTCTGCTGATAAAATATAATCTGGTTCAAACCGTAGTCAACTATCACTATGCGGAACTATTAAACGATTATGGGAAACCAGTTAAAGTACATATCAAAATTGATACGGGTATGCACAGATTAGGAGAACGTGCGGAACATATAGAAGAAATAGCCCGTATGTTTCAGATGAAGAATTTGGTAATAGAAGGAGCATTTACACATCTATGTGCTGATGAAAGTACCTCTCCAAAAGACAGAACATTTACGGAAGCTCAAGGCAAAGCATTTTATCAGGTTATATCTACTTTAAAAGAACAAGGCTGTTCCTGCCCTAAAGTACATCTTCTGGCGAGTTATGGGCTTATAAATTATCCAGAACTATCCGGCGATTATGCCAGAATTGGTATCGCACTTTATGGCGTTTTAAGCAATCGAAGTGATATACAGAAATGTAAAACTCCCCTTTTACCTGTTTTATCAATAAAAGTCCGAATTGCAGCCATAAAAGACTTATTGTGCGGAGAAGGCGTCGGTTACGGTTTATCTTATACCGCAACAGAAAACAGGAAAATTGCCATACTCCCTATAGGCTATGCAGACGGTATTCCCCGCGCTCTATCATGTGGGAATGGGAACGTGCTAATTAACGGAAATATAGCACCGATTATAGGGCGTATATGTATGGACCAAACAATTATTGATATAACGGATATACCCACAGTAAAAGAAGGTGATATTGCAATCATTATTGGAAAGTCTGGTAACGCTGAAATCACAGCTTATGATATAGCAGAACAAACAGGGACAATCACGAATGAAATATTAAGTCGTTTAGGTTCCCGTTTAGACAGATTCATCATTTAAAAGGCACAAATAAGCTGCACGACGGAAATAAAAAAAACCGTCGCTTTGCGGCTCATATATTCCTGCATATTTACAGAACGGCGGTTTTAAAAGCTGCCGTTCTTTTTGGTTTCGGAAAAAGAAACGGCAACGTCAAGGAGGAAATTTGCCGTGTCTTTTTCTGTTTCTATTCGTCCCCCTAATTTGTCAAAAAAAGCCCGTCCACCACCGCGGGATATTCCGGCCGCAAGTATGAACTGTCAAATCATCATTATACCTTATTTAATTCCCTAACGTCCGATTGCGCCATGCAGTCGGGCGTTTTTGCGCTTCTCAAAAATTTTTTCAAAAACTGCTCTTTCCGTTTGGCAGTTTTTGAATTTTTTGGGGAGTGGGGTACGAAAGGGGAAATCACAAATCACCCGCTTTCGCGGTTGCGAAAGGAGGTGAGAATATGAATGAGCCTAATCGTACCGAATGGGAAACCCGTTGCGCTTTTAACGGTTTCTGTAAAAAGGCGTTGAAGTTTGAAGCAAGCAACGCCCACCGTGATGTACGTCATCATCAGCTCCGCGAGGTTACTTTTTCGAGCCTGTCCTTGCAGGAAGAAGAACAGCTTTTTACTAATGACCGCTATTTTGCGGGCGAAGAAGCTGACGACAAATCCTTTTTTGTGGCAGGAATGGAAATTACCCCGAAACTGTTGGCTGACGCTATACACGCGCTGCCGGAAGAAAAACGCGACGCTGTTTTACTGTATTACTTCTTTGACATGAGCGACCCGGAAATCGCAAAGCTCCTTAATCTGTCAAGAAGCACTGTACAGTACAGACGGACAAGCTCTTTTGAGCTGCTAAAACGCTATTTGGAGGAACGAGCTTATGGTAATCAAAAGTAACAGCGACCACGACGAACGCGGCTTGTTACCATATCCGGTTATCGTAGCCGCGACCAAAGGCGACCCGGACGCTATGAAAATAGTTTTGAACCGTTATGAGGGCGATATGGTTACACTGTCTGTCCGTAAAATGCGTGATGAACGCGGAAATACATATTACGGCGTAGACCAGGACATTTACGACCGTCTGCGGGCAAGACTTATCCGGGCAGTATTGGATTTTAAGGTTTGATGTAGTCTGCCGCTTGCGCTTTCCCCTTTCCGCAGGCACAGCGCGTCCGACCAGTATATGAACCTTGACAAAGAAAGCGGCGCAAGATAACGGCGGCGCAGTATAGGGCAAACCGGATACATTCGATATATGGGGAGCCGTTGGGCTGATACGCGACGACGAAAGGAGGGACAAACCGAGCGGGAAATATCAGCGTTCCAAAGCAGACTTAGCAACTCTGCCGCCATAATCCATATATCGGTACAATGATACTCCTTTACCGCCGTAGTCCGAGCGTTCAAAGCGTCGCAGGCAACGGGTAGAGCTTCGGCAGACCGCCGGAGGGGTGAAAGTCCCGTGGAGCTATGCTAACAGCCGTCCGATTAAAGCCTATTTTAATTTTGAAAAAGGGGGAATTTTTTATTATGAAGAAATCAGATACCCCTTACACATCAAAATGTAAAGGGACATCAATATTCGAGAATGAAGAAAACGAATTATATTCATATAGAAAAGACGAAACAAAAGTACCTATACACCTTAAAGTAACATTAACAATCAAAGAAGCCGCTGAATACAGCAATATAGGAATAAACAAAATTGACACCATGCTCAAACAACCAAATTGCCCGTTTGTCCTATTCGTTGGTACCCGGAAATTGGTAAAGCGGCGAGAGTTTGAGGAATTTATTCGTCGTGAAATAATCATCTAATTTTCCAGACCGTTAATCACGGAAGATTTATCGGTTATGATTGAAAAAATGGAGTCTTTGTGCTATACTTTATAGTTGCGTTGGACTCTTTTTTTGAGTTAAGAAGGGAGTCCGTACAATGGGAAAAAATTTAAAAGGCAAAGAGTGTGGAAAAGGTATTTGCCAAAGAAAGGACGGTTTATATTTCGCACGATTTTATAGTAAGGACGGCAGACGGCAGGGAAGATATTTTGAAACCTTACCGGAAGCAAAAAACTGGCTTGCTGACGCAAGATATGAAGAACGCCACAGTATAATTGTCACTGCACCAGACATGACAGTAGACAAATGGTTCGATTATTGGATTGAAAATATCGTATGTGACCTTGCTCCGAATACAAAAAGGAATTATAAGGAGCGTTACAAATGGAATATTCAACCTGTAATTGGAACCATGTGCATAGGTGACGTAAAGCCCATGCACTGTAAGGCGGTTCTAAATCGAATGGAAACAACCTATGCAGGCTCAACTATCCGACAGGCTTACATTACAATGGGAACGCTGTTTAAATCAGCAGTTATGAATGATATTATCGCAAAGCACCCTATGAATGGTGTTCGATACACGAAACCCGTTCGGGCTGTTGATGATATTAAGTATCTGACGGTTGATGAACAGGAAAAATTTATGGAAGCGGCAAAGCGTTCACATAATTACAGACAATACGCTTTGTTGTTGGAAACGGGCTTGAGAACAGCAGAATTGATTGGTTTGACATGGGACTCCATAGATTGGAAGAAACGTACTTTGAGCGTGAATAAAAGTTTAGAGTATCGGCATAAGCAAGGTTATTGGCGAGCGGGACCACCTAAGACAAAAAAGAGTTATCGAACCATTCCTCTTACTGAAAAGGCATATTCCATTCTTAAAAGCTGCTATGATGAAAGAAACAGCCGGAAAGAAGCCGAAACGCTGTCACAGGTTTTGGAATATACAGACAGCAGAACGGGAGAAAAGAAATGTCTTGTCATGCGAGATTTGGTTTTTATTAACTGGCGAACAGGAGAACCCGCAAAAAACAGTTCTTATGACACACATCTGTATAAGTTGTGTGATGAAGCCGGGATTAAACGCTTTTGTATGCACGCGCTACGTCATACTTATGCGACCCGCGCGATTGAGCGAGGTATGCAGCCGAAAGTCTTGCAGCAACTATTAGGTCATGCAAGTATTAAAACAACTATGGACAGATATGTTCATGTTACGGACGAGTCACTGGTAAACGCAGTACACCTGTTTGAAAATTTTACTCCCACCAGTTAAGAAAAAAGGGTGTAAAAAGGGTGTAAACAAAATAAAGAGAAAGGCAGAAAGCCCGTAAAATCAAGGCTTTCTGAACAGGTAAAGATAGATATGAAATTAGGCATCGTGGGCTTGCCGAACGTCGGCAAGAGCACCCTTTTTAACGCGATTACAAACGCCGGCGCACAGAGCGCCAATTACCCGTTTTGCACGATTGAACCGAATATCGGCGTCGTCGCCGTGCCGGATAAGCGCCTGGATGCGCTGGCCGAAATGTATCACCCGCGCAAGTATACGCCCGCGACGATCGAGTTTGTCGATATCGCCGGCCTCGTGCGCGGCGCGAGCAAGGGCGAGGGTCTTGGCAACCAGTTTCTGGCGAATATCCGCGAAGTTGACGCCATCGTCCACGTCGTGCGCTGCTTTGAAAACGACGACATCGTCCATGTCGACGGCTCGATTGACCCCGCGCGCGACATCGACACGATCAACGTCGAATTGATCCTCGCCGACCTCGAAGTCCTCGAGCGCCGCATCGATAAGACGAAAAAGCAGTTAAAGGCCGACAAGAAGTTCCAGGAGGACCTCGATTTCTTCGAGCGCGTCAAGGAGACGCTCGAAGCGGGCAAGCCTGCACGCAGTGTGACCTGTACGGAGGACGAAAAGGTGCTGCTCGACAGCGTCAACCTGCTGACGAATAAGCCGATCCTCTACGCCGCGAATATGAGCGAGGACGACTTTAAAAACGGCATCGACTCGAACCATTTCCTGAAAGTGGTGCAGGATATCGCCGCCGCGGAACACGCGGCCGTGCTGCCGATCTGCGCGGAGCTGGAGGCCGAGATTGCGGGCCTCGACCTCGACGAAAAGAAGCTGTTTCTGGCGGATCTGCACCTCGACGAGTCGGGCCTTGACCGCTTGATTCAGAAGTCTTACGCACTTTTGGGGCTGATTAGCTACCTGACCGCCGGCGAGCCGGAAGTCCGCGCGTGGACGATCAAAAAGGGCACGAAGGCGCCCCAGGCGGCCGGCAAGATCCATTCGGACTTTGAGCGCGGCTTTATCCGCGCGGAGGTCGTCGCGTTTGACGACCTGATGGCCTGCGGCAGCATGAACGCCGCGAAGGAAAAGGGACTTGTCCGCAGCGAGGGCAAGGACTACGTGATGCAGGACGGCGACGTTGTGCTGTTCCGCTTCAACGTTTAAAGATTCGGGAAAATCTGCCGGGAACGGGTTTAGATTTTAAAAAAGCGAACATACTAGGATAAAACTGGTATCTCAATTTCTATCCACAAAAGGAGGATTTGACAATGGAATTCAAGGGCAGCCGCACCGAGGCGAACCTCGCCACCGCATTCGCAGGCGAGAGCCAGGCGCGCACGAAGTACACGTTCTACGCGAGCAAGGCAAAAAAAGAGGGCTACGAGCAGATTGCGGCTCTCTTTGAGGAGACCGCGAACAACGAAAAAGAGCACGCGAAACTCTGGTTTAAGCTCTTGCACGACAACGAGATTCCCGACACGATGACGAACCTTGCCGATGCCGCCGCTGGCGAAAATTATGAATGGACCGAGATGTACAAGGAATTTGCGGATGTCGCCGAGGAAGAGGGCTTTACGTCCATCGCAGCGACGATGCGCCTGATCGCACAGGTCGAAAAGAGCCACGAGGAGCGCTACCGCAAGCTGCTGCAGAATCTCAAAGAGGACGCCGTATTCAAATGCGGCGAAGAGACCGTATGGGTCTGCCGCAACTGTGGGTATATCTATATCGGCAAAGAAGCGCCGAAGGTCTGCCCCGCTTGCAAGCATCCGCAGGCGTATTTCGAGCGCCGCGCCGAGAACTACTAAAGCACTCGTTTTTGCCGGGTTTTAAGGCCGGCACCCAAAAAGTGAAAGCCGCCAAGGCCGTGCCCCCTGTTTCGGGGGGCAGCCTTGGCGGCTTTTTTGCCGGTTTCTTTCAGACGGCGCAAACGGGTGTTTCGTTTATTCCAACACCATTTTCGCGCAGCCGTAAATGCCTGCGTCGTTGCCGAGCTCCGCAAGGCGGAAGGAGGCTTCCCTGGCCGCGTGGAATGCATACTTCCGATAGGCGGCTTGGATGCCGGAAAGCAGAATGTCACCCGCCTGTGAGACACCGCCGCCGATGACGAAGACCTGCGGGTCGACGACGCAGCTGATGTTGGCGAGCGCTTTTCCGAGCAGGTCGCAGACCTCTTCGACGAGCTTCTGCGCGAGTGCGTCCTGCTGTTTCGCATCGTCAAAAATCTGCTTGGCGCTGGGGGCTTGTGCCGTGGACAGTGGGGAGGCGAGCACTTCCGGCGCTTCGGGATGTGCGGTCAAATACCGCTTGAGCAGCCGGACGATGCCTGTCGCCGACGCATACTGCTCGAGGCAGCCGTGGTTACCGCAGCCGCAGGGCTCGGGTTCGTTGTCGCGCATATGCAGATGGCCGATCTCACCGCCGGCGCCGTTCGAACCGTGCACGATTTTCCCGTTTAGGATGATCCCGCCGCCTACACCGGTGCCAAGCGTGACCATCACCAAATTGGAAAAGCCCTTGCCGCCGCCGCGGAACATTTCGCCGAGGGCGGCAACGTTGGCGTCGTTGCCCACAAAAACGGGCAGCTGCAAAAGCGCTTCCATCTTCTGCTTGACATCCGTCGTGCCCCATCCGAGGTTGACGCATTTATGTACGACGCCGTTTTCATCGACCGGCCCGGGCACGCCAATGCCGACGCCGAGCACGGAAGAGAGGGCCATCCCTTTTTGGGTGATCTTCTCCTGGATGGAGCCGGCAATGTCAGAAAGAATGTGCGCGCCATTCTCCGCAAGGTCCGTGGGGATGGACCACTTTTCTACCAACGTGCCGTCGTTCGCAAAAAGCCCCATCTTAATGCTGGTGCCGCCGATATCGACGCCAAAACAAAATTTCTGCATGTCCATGATTCATTTTCTCTCCTTTTTCCTTTTGTGAGCTTACCTATTGAAAAAGCAGCCACCGCCTTGCGGCCCTGCGATTTTCCATCTCTTTTTTCATTTCATGCGGGTTTCGGGCAGGCTTATTTCAGTTCCGCCACCGTCACGCCGCTTTCGCCTTCGCCGTAAACGCCCAGGCGGAACGATTTCACCGCCGGATGGTGCTTTAAATGCTCCTGCACAGCCTTGCGCAGCGCGCCGGTCCCCTTGCCGTGGATGATCGTCACCTGCGTCAAATTGCAGCGCGCGGCGTTGTCCAAAAACAGATCGACGTTCGAAAGGGCTTCTTCAACGGTCTGGCCGCGCAGGTCGAGCGTCGACGGCGCCGCCGCCGAGGAAAACTGCCGCGTGACGGCGCGTGCCCGCCGGCGCTCCTGGCGCCGCTGCTCCGATTCCGGCACAAGCCGCAGGTTCTTTACATCGGTCTGTGTTTTGATGGCGCCGGCCTGCACGAGCACGCGGCTGCCGTCCACGTTTAAAACCGTCGCCTGGCGCCCCAGGTCGAACAGCTCCACCACGTCGCCGGGTTTTAAGGCGCGCGGCAGCGTATAGTCCGTGTGGCGCCGCCGCTGCACCGGGTCAGCGGTATTTTCCAGCTTGCGAAGCCCCGCGTTTAAATGTGCCTTCTGCTGGGCAGAAAGCAGTTTGTTCTTCTGCTTGCGACGCTCTTCGAGCTCGTTTAAGATCGCGTCTGCCTGGCCGCGCGTGCGCGAAACGAGCAGGCTCGCCTGTTCCCGCGCGCGGTCGAGCGCCTTTTGCGCATTCGTCTCAATCTCGGCCTTTTTGGCCTCGGCCTCGACGAGCGCTTTCCGGGCTTCCTCGCGCACGCGCTGTGCTTCGCTGCGCTCCTCGTCGAGCGCGCGGCGCGCATCCTCGAGCTGGCCTACGACGCGTTCAAACTGCGTGTTTTCCGTATTGACAAGCGACTGCGCGCGAGAGACGACCGATTCCGGCATCCCGAGCCGCCGCGAGATCGCAAACGCGTTGCTGCGCCCGGGCACGCCGATGAGCAGCCGGTACGTCGGCTTGAGCGTCGCCACGTCGAATTCACAGCTGCCGTTTTCTACGCCCGGCGTGTCGAGCGCGTACGCTTTCAATTCCGCGTAGTGCGTCGTTGCCGCGATGCGCGCGCCTTTCTGGCGCAATTCCTCGAGGATCGCCGTCGCGAGCGCCGCGCCCTCGACGGGGTCCGTTCCCGCGCCGAGCTCGTCGAGCAGCACGAGGCTCTGGCTGTCGGCGTCCCCTAAAATCGAGATGATGTTCGTCATATGTGCCGAAAACGTCGAGAGGCTCTGTTCAATGCTCTGCTCGTCGCCGATATCTGCGAGCACGCGGTCGAATACCGCGATTTCGCTATTGTCGGAGACGGGAATCAAAAGCCCGCACGCGGTCATCAGCGTCAAAAGGCCGAGCGTTTTGAGCGCGACCGTCTTGCCGCCGGTGTTCGGGCCCGTAATCACGAGCGTGTCGAAATCCTTGCCCAGCCGGATGTCCGTCGCGACGACGCGCTTTGGGTCGATCAGCGGATGGCGCGCACGCTTTAAGTCGATCACGCCGTCCGCGTTGAGCACGGGCAGCGTCGCCTTCATGCGGTAGCCAAGGCTTGCCTTGGCAAAGAGCAGGTCGAGCTTCACCGCGAGTTTCCATCCGCGGATAATCCCCGACGCAAACGAGCCGCATTCGGCGGAGAGTTCCTGCAGAATGCGGTTTATCTCGTCGCGCTCCTCATTTTGCAGCACGCGCACCTCGTTGTTGGCCTCCACCACGGCCATCGGCTCGATAAAAACGGTTGCGCCGCTGCCGGAGGAATCGTGCACCAGGCCCGGCACCTCGCTGCGGTGCTCGCTTTTGACCGGCACGACGAAACGGCCGCCGCGCTGTGTGACGATCGGTTCCTGTAAAAATTTCTGGTAATACGCCGAATGCACCATGCTGTCGAGCTTTTCGCGCACACGCGCTGAGGCCGCGCGGATCTTCCGGCGGATGTTTGCGAGCGTGGGGGAGGCGTTGTCGTTCATCTCCTCCTCACTGTCGATCGCGTTAAAAATCTGTTCTTCCAAGTATTTGTTCGGCTGGATGCCGTCAAAATAATCATCGAGATGGGTCTTTAACCCCGCACTCTTTTCACGCCATGCGACGATGCCGCGCAGCGTGCGCAACACCCCGCCGATGCGCAGAAGTTCCGCCATGTTGAGTGCGCCGCCGGCCTCCGCGCGCCGCAGCGGGTTCGAGACGTCCAAAAGCCCGCCAAATCCCGGTGCGCCGAATTTTGCCAGCAGCGTGTACGCGTCCCACGTCTCATCGAGCAGCGCCTGCACATTCGAAAGGCCCGTCTGCGGCGTCAGCGCACGGGCCGCTTCGGCCGCGGCGGGGCTGGCCGCCTCCTGCGCGAGGCGGTCTAAAATTTTATCCAATTCCAAAGCGGACCAATGCCGTTTTAAATGTTGTTCCATGAAACCTCCCTGGGGATGTCCGGTTTGGGCGGGATGGGCCCGCCGATGCGTTTCTCTTTTAAGTTTCCGTCATTTGATGATAAAAGTCAAGCGTTTTAAAGGAGCGCTCGAGCTGTGCCTGGACAAACCGCTCGCTCGCACGCGCGAGTTCCTTCTGGCTTTCGGGGTTGAGCGTAAAGGCGAATAGTTTTTCGGGCTGGGCGTATACCGTGTGGCGCAGCGCCATCAGGGCGCCCGCGTGCAGCGCCACGCCGCCGGAGCGGTGCAGTTCGGCGCGGCAGCTTTCGCACAAAAGCTCGCCGGCTTCCGGATAAAAGAAAAAGACACCGCCGTCGTAGCGGCGGCAGTGTATGCAGCCAATTAAGTCCGGCATGTACCCCGCGAGGCTCAATCCCCGCATTTCAAACGCGGCTTTGACAACGCTGAGTGGCCGCTGCGGCGCCTTGCACAGTACATGCAGCGCTTTTGCCAGCAGACGCAAAAATTGCCCCGCACCTTCGTTCGGCGGGGCAATGGCGCCTGCCAGTTCGCACAAATACTGTCCCAGAGAAAGCCGCCCCAAGTCTTCACGCAGCGCGAAGAAGATCTCCATCGGCTGCGCCTCCCGCACGAGAAAACTCCCGTCGCGCCGCTCCAACAGGTCAAAGCGCGCGAAAGAAAATGGCTGCGTCGCGCTGACCAAACGGCTCTTTGCGGCGCGTCCGTTGCGGGCAAACGCACGCACAACGCCCGCTTTTTCCGTCAGGATCGTGACCAGCCGGTCACTCTCCCCCACGGGGGAAACCCGCAGTACAATGCCCCGCGTCAGCATCCGTTTGGTTCTCCTCCTTGCCGCTGCGGCACTGCACATAGCGAAGGTAATCCTCTACCCGTCCTGTTTTTACAAAAGAAGCCCAGGCGCTCTGTTCGTCCATCGCGGCGCACTCCTTTCCGGGGCCGGTTGCCCCTTCCTTTTTCAGTATGTGCCGCGGGAAAGGCCGCAATTCGTAGTAAATAATTGAGATATTGACAGATTTCGGCACATTTCATGCGCCGTTTGTGGTAGCCGTGCGCCCGTTACTTGAGCAGGTCGCGCGTGTCGAAGCCAAACGCGCGCAGGGCGTTTTCCTGATTGCGCCAGTTGGGGCGGACCTGGACGTACAGCTGCAGGTTTACTTTCATGCCGTAAAAATGTTCGAGATCCTCGCGCGCGAGCGTGCCGATCTTTTTGAGCATGCTGCCGCCCCTGCCGATTAAAATGCCCTTGTGGCTTGGCCGCTCACAGAAGATTTCCCCGCGGATGTCGATGCAGGAACCGTCCTCGCGTTCGCGCAGCAGATCCACCACAACGGCGACACCGTGCGGCACTTCCTTTTGCAACAGGCGCAGAATCTTTTCGCGCACGCATTCGGCCGCGAGCGTGCGTTCGGGCTGGTCGGTCAGGGTGTCGTCGGGGAACAGATGCCCGCCCGGCTGGCCGAGTTTTTTGAGTTCTTCTTTTAAGGCGTCAATGCCGCTGCCCGTTCGGGCGCTGACGGGCACGACGGCCGCAAAGTCATATTTGGCGGCGAGCGCCGTGATTTGGCCGATCAAAGCCGTTTTATATGGCAAAAGGTCGATCTTATTGATACACAGCACCGCCGGCAGGTGGTCCTCCTTAAAACGCGCGATCAGGCTTTCGTCGGCCGGCGAAATCGGCGTATTGGCCTCCGTCACAAGGATGGCCGCGTCTACGCCGGCAACGGATGCCTGCACGCTTTGCACCATGTATTGCCCCAAACGGTCCTTTGGGCGCAGCAAGCCCGGGGTATCCAGGAAAACCAGCTGGTCGGGCCCTTCCGTCAAAACGCCCATAATGCGCGTCCGGGTGGTTTGTGGTTTGCTGCTGACGATCGCGACCTTTTGACCGAGCAGCCGGTTCATCAAAGAGCTTTTTCCAACATTCGGACGGCCTACAATTGCCAAAAAAGCGGTCTTTTGCGCAAGATCCATGTTCCACCTCACTTTGTGGGACCGTGTAAAAATTGTGCAGCGGAGAGGGTTCCACGGTGTTTCCGCTGAACAAGGCCGCAGGGGACGTTGGCATCCTGCCGGCCTTTCATGCAGCTTCGAATGGGGAGATTAGGGTGTACCGGAGAAACAAAACGCGCCGTTTTGTGGCAGGCGGGCGTTTTTTCTCTCCGGTACACCCTAAAATCGAGGACAGAATTTCAGCTGCGGCCGTTTTTGTGCCGCAGACGGGCCAGGCGGTCGCGGATTCCCGGCGGCCCCCACACAACATAGGGCACCGCTGCCGCCGCCGCACACAAAAGCAGCACGAGCACCACCGGGTGCGCCACAAGCCAGAACCAGCCGTTTACGATGCAGTCGGGCCGCCAAAACAGCGCCACCCCGACGCCCGCCGCGAAAATTGCCGTCACCAAAACAGCGCCGGAGGCCAAGTCTTTTACGGCGCGCACGCTTTGGGAAAAGCCTTCGATTAGTGCGTCGCACAAGTCTTCCGCCACGGTGTTAAACAGCTCGGCCCCCATCACGACCCCGCAGGTCAGAAGCAAAAGCCCAAATTCCCCGCGCGTCAGGTCAAAAAACGGCGACATCACAATCGAGAAAAAGGCCGCCACCGTGTGGAAACGCATATTCCGTTCGTTGTTGATGCAGTACAGGATCCCCCGCAGGGCGTACTTCAGGCTTTTTAAAAACCGCACGGCGCACTCCTTCTTTGCAGGGCAGCAGGCTTACTTGAGATCCTCGTTTTCCAGCACATAGCTGCTCGAGCTCGGCAGGCCGAGCTCCGCCATCACGAGCTCTTCCTTTTCGCGCATGCGCACGCGCGCAAGGCCGCCCTCTTCGTGGTTGTAGCCGAGCAGGTGCAGCACGCTGTGTGCCGTCAGGTACGCGACCTCGCGCTCTAAGCTGTGGCCGTAACGGCGCGCCTGCTCGACGGCCGTCTCCATCGAGATCACAACGTCGCCCAAAATCTTTGCGCCCGTCGTGTGGTCGATGTCGTATACGCCGTTTTCACCCATCGGGAAGCTCAATACATCCGTCGGGGTATCCTTTTGGCGGTACTGTTTGTTGAGCTCCTGGATCTGGTTGTTGTCGACAAACGTCACGCTGATTTCTGCCGAGCCCTGGAATTTCTCCATCGTCAAAACGGCGTTGCAGCAGCGGCGGATCAACATCCGCAGCCCGGTCGGAATCTTAACGGCCTTTTGTTTATTTTCGATGATAACGCGGATCTTGTCCATGATTGTTGCCCTCCTCGTATTTTTCGTAGGCCTTGATGATGTCCTGCACAAGCTTGTGCCGCACCACGTCGCGGCCTGTGAACTGCACCTGCGCGATGTCGTCGATCCCCTGCAGGATCCGCATGACCTGCTTTAAGCCGGAAGCTTTCCCGCGCGGCAGGTCGATCTGGGTGACATCGCCGGTAATGACCATTTTACTGTTGAACCCCAGGCGCGTCAGGAACATTTTCATCTGTTCCTGCGTCGTGTTTTGGGCTTCGTCCAAAATAATGAAGCTGTCGTCGAGCGTGCGCCCGCGCATATACGCCAGCGGCGCCACCTCAATGTTCCCGCGCTCGACGTAGCGCTGGTACGTTTCCGCGCCGAGCATGTCGAACAGCGCGTCGTATAAGGGGCGCAGGTAGGGATCCACCTTCTGCTGCAGGTCGCCGGGCAGGAAGCCCAGGCTCTCGCCGGCCTCAACGGCCGGGCGCGTCAGGATGATACGGTTGACCTGCTGCGCGCGAAACGCCGTGACGGCCATCGCGACGGCCAGGTACGTTTTGCCTGTGCCCGCGGGCCCGACGCCGATGGTGATCGTATTTTCGCGGATTGCCGTGCAGTAGCGCTTCTGGCCGAGTGTTTTGGGCTTGACGGGCTTTCCCTTGCTCGTGATGCAGATGCAGTCGCCGCCAAGGCTTTCGATGCGGTCCTCCGCACCGTCGTTGACGAGCCCGATGCAGTACCGCACGTTCTGCTCGGTCAGCGCTTCGCCGCGGTTAATCAGTGTCAGAAGGCTCTGCAGTGCGCGCACGGCCTTTGCCACGTTTTCCGGCTCTCCCGTTACCTTCAGTTCGCTTCCGCGGCCGATGACCGTGACGTTGTACTCGTGTTCGACGAGCTTGATGTTTTCGTCAAAACTGCCGAACAGGGCCACTGCCTGTTCCATCCGGTCAATGTTGATCCGCTGTTCAAACAATCCCATCCCTCATTTATTGGTGAATTTCGCGCACCGCTTTGCACCCCGGCGGAAAAGGCCGCTCTGCGATTTCCCGCGTGTGCACAGGGCGGATAGACGCGATTCCTATCTTACTTTTTCTATCATAGCACAAACGGCGGGGAAAGTCACGTAAATGGGCAAAAAAATTTGTAATTTATTCACACAATTGATCCACGGAATTCCGACCTTGCTTTCCCTTCTGACGAGTTTCAAAGGTTTTTGTGCAATCTGCTTATTTTTACGCTTGAAAAAAAGAAAAAAAGGGCAGAAAACAAAATCCTAGCAGGAAAAGAAAAGCCGCCCGCGGCGAAGCGGACGGCAGAAAATAGAAATTTTAGGAAGCACCAAGAATTTGTTCTGCGTTTTTGACCCGTGCCGGCGCCGGCGGCTCGATGCCGCTCAGCGGATAGGGCAGCCCCAGCGCCTCCCATTTCGGCACGCCGAGCGTGTGATACGGCAGCACTTCGACCCGCTTGACGTTTGAAAGCGTGTCCAAAAACGCGCGCAGGGCGTGTAGATCCCCGTCAAAATCGGTGCGGGAAGGCACGAGCACGTGGCGCACCCACATGGGTTTCCCGATTTCCGAAAGGAAGCGCGCGAACTCCAGGATGTTCTCATTGGAGCGGCCGGTCAGCGCCCGGTGGCGCGCAGGGTCTATCTCCTTGAGGTCGAGCAGGACGAGGTCCGTGTTTTTGAGCACGGCACGGATTTTCGAGAAAGCCGGCTCTTCGCGGGAAAACGGCGCGCCGGACGTGTCAAGGCACGTGTGGATACCCGCGGCCTTCGCCTTTTCGAAGAATTCGGCGAGGAATTCCGGCTGCCAGAGCGGCTCTCCGCCGCTGACCGTGATGCCGCCTTGTGTTCCCCAGTACGGGCGGAAGCGCAGCGCCTTTTCCAGAAGCGCGTCGGCCGAAAGCCGCAGAGGCGCGTCCTCTTTTTTCCATGTGTCGGGGTTGTGGCAGTATTGGCAGCGCATCGGGCATCCCTGCAAAAAGACGACGTAGCGCACGCCCGGCCCGTCGACGGAGCCGAAGCTTTCGAGCGAATGGACAAACGCCTGTGGCATAAATTCCTCCTTTGCCGGTGCGGCTCAGACGCGCGCGTGGCACGTGCGGGCGATTACGTCGAGCTGCTGCTCGCGGGTCAGGTCGATGAATTTCACGGCGTAGCCGGAGACGCGGATCGTGAAGTTCGCGTACTCCTCCTTTTCCGGATGCTCCATCGCGTCGATGAGCTTTTCGCGGCCGAAGATGTTGACGTTTAAGTGGTGGGCGCCCTGCGTGAAGTACCCGTCGAGCACCTGCACGAGGTGGCGCTTCTGTTCGTCCTCATTGTGGCCGAGCGCGCCGGGGTTGACGGTCTGCGTGTTCGAGATGCCGTCGAGTGCGTACTCGTACGGCAGCTTCGCCACGGAGTTTAACGACGCCAAAAGACCGTTCTGTTCCGCGCCGTAGCTCGGGTTCGCGCCGGGCGACAGCGGCTTGCCGGCCGGGCGGCCGTCGGGCATCGCGCCGGTCGCCTTGCCGTAGACGACGTTTGACGTGATCGTCAAAATCGACGTCGTCGGCTCCGCGTTGCGGTAGGTGTGGTGGGTCTTGATCTTCTTTAAGAAGGTCTTTAACAGCCACACGGCGAGCTCGTCGGCGCGGTCGTCGTCGTTGCCGTATTTCGGGAAATTGCCCTCGACCGCAAAGTCGACGGCCAGGCCGTCCTCGTCGCGGATCGGGCGCACCTTCGCGTATTTGATCGCGGAGAGCGAATCGACGACGTGCGAGAAGCCCGCGATGCCCGTTGCGAACGTGCGGCGCACGTCCGTGTCGATTAATGCCATCTCGGCGGCCTCGTAGTAGTATTTGTCGTGCATATAATGGATCAGGTTCAGCGTGTTCACATAAAGCCCCGCGAGCCAGTCGAGCATGCGGTCGTACTTTTCCATGACCTCGTCGAAATCGAGCACATCCGCCGTAATCGGCGCATAGGGCGGGCCGACCTGCTCCTTTTTGCGCTCGTCGATGCCGCCGTTGATCGCGTACAGCAGGCACTTCGCGAGGTTTGCGCGTGCGCCGAAGAACTGCATTTCCTTACCCGTCTGCGTCGCGGACACGCAGCAGCAGATCGAGTAGTCATCCTTCCAAACGGGGCGCATAACCTCGTCGTTTTCGTACTGGATTGAGCTCGTGCGCACGGAGATCGCCGCGGCGTATTCCTTAAACGCCTCGGGCAGGCGCGGCGAATAGAGCACCGTCAGATTCGGCTCCGGCGCCGGGCCCATGTTTTCGAGCGTGTGCAAAAAGCGGAAGTCGTTTTTCGTGACCATCGACCGGCCGTCCATGCCCATGCCCGCGAGCTCGAGCGTGGCCCACACCGGGTCGCCGGAGTAAAGCTCGTTGTACGACGGGATGCGCGCGAATTTGACCATGCGGAATTTTAAGACGAGGTGGTCAATCAGTTCCTGCGCGTCCGCTTCCGTCAGGCGGCCGTTTTCAAGGTCGCGCTCGAGATAGATATCCAAAAATGTCGAGATGCGCCCGACGCTCATCGCCGCGCCGTTCTGCGTCTTGATTGCGGCCAGATATCCAAAATAGAGCCACTGCACGGCTTCCTGTGCCGTCTCGGCCGGGCGGGAAATGTCGAAACCGTACGCTGCCGCCATGCGTTTCATGCCTTCGAGCGCGTGGATCTGCATCGCGATCTCCTCGCGCAGGCGGATCACATCCTCGGTCATCGTGCCGTCGCCGCAAAGGGAGAGGTCCTCGCGCTTTTTCTCAATTAAGAAATCGATGCCGTAAAGCGCCACGCGGCGGTAGTCGCCGATGATGCGGCCGCGGCCGTACGTGTCCGGGAGGCCGGTGATGATCTTGTTGTGGCGCGCCTTGAGCATCTCGGGCGTGTAGGCGTCAAAGACGGCCTCGTTGTGCGTTTTGTGATACTGCGTGAAGATTTTATGCAGTTCGGGGTCGGGCGTGTAGCCGTACGTCTCACACGCCTCTTCGGCCATGCGGATGCCGCCGAACGGCATGAATGCGCGCTTTAACGGCTTGTCGGTCTGCAGGCCGACGATCTTCTCGAGGTCTTTCGTGTCCTCGCCGATATACGCCGCCGGGTACGCGTCGAGCGTCGAGACGACGTGCGTCTCCATGTCGAGCACGCTGCCTTTTTTGCGCTCTTCCTTCTGCAGCGCCTGCACCTTGTCCCAAAGCGTCTTCGTCGCGTCGGTCGGCCCCGCCAAAAAGCCCTCGTCGCCGTCGTAGGGCGTGTAGTTGCACTGGATGAAGTCGCGCACATCGATGTCGTCTCTCCATTTTTCCCCGTGGAATCCCTGCCATGCTTTCGTGAAATCCATCGTATCCTCCTTTTTCGCGTGCCGTGCGGGCGGCGTGGGCAGATTCCCCTGAAAGGCAAAAGTATACAAACAAGGTATAGAATCTTCGTCCAAAACCGCCCGCCTGCCGCACGGTTTGCGCGGCGCCGGCGTTTTCCCGTTCCATTTTCTTTTTGTTGATCACTTGCACCCGCCTGTTCTAGGATGCCCGCCAGTCCGCAAAATAGCAGGATGCAAGGGATGAAAAAAGCCGGCAGCCTGGGTGCTTTCGCCCAGACGGCCGGCTTTTTCCCGCCATACTCCATGTGGTAAACCCCACAGCTCCGTCAGTCATATGGCTTCGTTACTTTTATTATATCGGCGCGCAGGACGGCTGTCAAGCCTCTTCCTGCAAGATATGCAGCGTTTTGAGCGCCTGGCAGACGCGCAAAAAGGCGTCCTCATCCGGGCAGTGCAGCGTGTGCAGATGGACGCCGCCCGTCAGGGAGGACAGCGGCGACGCGCGCAGCGAAGAGAGCTTTTCCACGAATGCGTCCACGTCCCGCCGCGAAAAGATGTGCAGCGCCCCCCGCAGCTCGCCGTAGACCGGATGGTCCACCGTGACGTCGAGCACGGCGCAGCCGTTGTCGACGGCCGCGTACAGTTCGGCCCGCAGCGCGTCTTTCCCTGTATGGCAGCACGCGATCGTGCGCAAAAAGCCCGCGCCGAACGGCTTTTGCAACACATAGCCGCGCGGGGTAGCAGCAATGTCGTGCTGGGAAGCGCGCAGGAGCGCGACGTCCCCGACAATGATCTGGCGGCTGACCGCGAACCGTTTCGCGAGCGCTGCCGCGCTGACGGGCGCGTCCGATTGGCGCAGGATATTCAAAATCGCACTGCGGCGTTCACCGGGCTGCATCGAAGGGCTCCTCCTTTTTTAAAATCTTTTTGTTTTTATCCTCACACAGCACGCAAAGGGCGGTTTGCCGCATCCTTAAAGGCTGAATTCTTCCGGGTCATATTTCGGGAGCGGCGGCGGCGTCAGCGGGACACGCAGCAGCGGGTCATAGCGGTATGCCTTACATACGCCCTCTTCCGGGAATGTGCGTCCGCATTGGCAGCCGTCCGGCGTGCTGTGCGCGCAATACTCGCACCGCGGCGGGATGCTGCGGCCGAAGAAAGCGCTTGCCGAGCGTTTCATCAAAGGGTCACCTCCCGGCATGTATTATAGCACGCGTCCGCCGGATTTTCCAGAGCGATTCTTGTCTATCGAGAGCCCCTTTCCGGTCCGCTTTTCCGCCCGGCGGCGCGCCGCGTATCCGGACGGCCGGTGTTCTTCCAGCAGGCAGACGCCGCACAAGAACAGCAGCGCTATGCTCGCGGCGGCGGAAGACGAAAGGGCGGGCACGCTTTCCTGAAGGCTTCCGAGCACTTGTACGGCGTCGCCGGGCAGAGGCGGCGGCGCGGCCCAGTTTGTAAACGGCAGCGTCAGCACTGCGGCCAAACCGCCGTGCAGCGCGCGGCACAGGGCAAAGGTGCGGTATTTTACGGGGAATGAAAGCCCTTCCAAGCACTGCAGATGGACGCATATGCCGCCCCAGCCGAGCACGAGGGCCAGCATCCACAGCGGTGCGTGCAGCGCCGACAGCATCTGGCACGACAGCGTCACTTCGCTTCCCGCGGCCAGCAGGAATCCCAACGGCCCGAGCGGCAGGCGCGCCAAAACGCCGAGCAGCGCGCTGCACAAAACGACCAGCGCACACATCAAAAGCATGGCGCTGCCGCTTTTGCGCACGGCATGGAGCAGTGCCGTGCCGGCAGGCTCCGCCGCGCTTTGGCGGGCCGAAGCGGCTTTTGCGGCAGGCGGCGCACAGCGGCCGAGCAGCAGCCCCAGGAAAAAGCCCGCAAGCAGATGCGTGCTAAGCAGCACGGCCCCCGCGCGCGGGTTCCCCAAAAACCCGCATCCGACGGCGGAATAGAGAAAGGCGGGCCCCGCGTGAACGCAGCAAAGCAGCATGCGGGCGGCCTCCTTTTCCGAAAGCAGCCCGGCGGTGTACAGTTCTTCCACCGCGCGGGAGCCGGCCGGATACCCGCCCACCATCCCCAAAAAGAGTGCCGGCACGGCTTCGGCCGGCAGCCGGAACAGCCGCCCGAGCCAGCGGCAGTGGCGGCCGAGCCGCGCGACGGCCCCGCACCGCACGAGGAACGTTGTGAGAAACAGAAACGGAAACAAAGACGGCACCAGCGTCGAAAGGCACGTCGCGATGCCCGCGGCGGCGCCGGCGGCACTCTGCTGCGGAAACAGCAGAAGTCCCGCCGCGCACAGCCCCCCAAAAAGGATCGGCCCGAGATGTTTCATGCAAATCCCTCCCGCCTTTATGCATATGCGGAAAGGCGCGTGAATACGTTTATTCGGAGCAAAAAGGAGGGGAAGCGGTGTGCTGGGATGGGAGGCGCACGGCCTTTTGGCCGAAAACGGCCCGCGCATGGAGCTGGGCGGCCGCCGGGAGGCGACCGTCGACGGCTGCGGCGGCGTGCTCGAATATACCGAAACGGTGGTGCGCATCCGCTACGGGCGCGGGGTGGTGAAGTTTTCCGGAGAACGGCTGCGCCTGCACAGCCTCGCGGCGAAGTCGCTGATCCTTTCCGGTGAGATTCAAAAGATCGAATTCCTGCCGCCGCCGTGACCATTTTGAAACTGCCGTCGTTCGAACTGAATGATAAAGCCGAGGGAAAGGGGGCTGCGGCGGATGCTCGTCCAATGGCTCTTTGGCTGGGTTGCGTGGGAAGTGCAGAACCCTGCCGCGGGGGAGCGGTTTTTGAATTGCTGTGCGCGGGCGCGGCTTTCTTTGTGGAACCTAAAGCCGGGCAAAGGCGGCAAAGGCGTCAGCGGCCGCATGCGGGTGCGCGACTACCGGCACATCCGCCCCCTTGCAAGGAAGGCGGGCGCACGCCTGCGTGCGGGGAAGCGGCGGGGGCTGCCGTTTTTGTGGAACCGCCTGCGGAGGCGGCCGGGGCTGCTCTTTGGCGGCGCGGCGTTTTTTGCGCTCTTGTGCGCGTTTTCGCAGTGTTTTTGGACCGTGGAGGTGACGGGCTGCCGAACAATCCCGGAGACGGCGCTGCGCGCGGCGCTTGCGGAATTCGGCGTGGCGCCCGGTGCGCCGAAAGCGGCGTTTTCCCCGAACGCCGTGCAGGCGGCCCTGATGCGCCGTTTCCCACAGCTTGCGTGGGTTACCGTCAACGACCGCGGCTCGGACGCCGATGTGCGCCTTTTGGAAAAGGACGCCGCGCCGCAGGTGTTTGACGGCGAGGGCTTTTGCAGCCTGCGCGCCGCGAAAAGCGGAACGGTGGTGGAAATGCACATATGGGCCGGTACGCCAACCGTAAAAGTGGGGGAAGGCGTTCTTTCTGGGCAGCTTTTGGTATCCTCGGTGGTGGAAAGCGAGAGCACGGAGGAATGGCGCATGCGCCACGCGGCGGGTCAGGTGATTGCCGAGACCACGCAGGTGCTGCGGGCAGACGTCCCTTTGCAGAAAGAGGTTGCCGTCCCGCAGGGCGAGCCGGTGAAACGGCGGTCTTTGGAGCTTTTCGGCGCGCGGCTTCCGCTTTCCTGGCGCTTGGCGCCCGACGGCGCCTATACGGCCCAGGGCATTCGCACGTCGCTTTCGGTGTATGGCCGCCTGCTGCCCGCCGCCGTTTTGGAGGAAACGCTGCAGCCCGTTTCGGTGCGCACACAGCCGCGCACGCGGGAGGAGGCGGAAGCCCTCGCACGGGAAGATCTGGCGCGCCAGGAAGCCGCCCTCGGTGCGGGGGTCGAAATTACCGCGCGGGAAGACCGCGTGCGCGTGACGGACGAGGCCGTTACGGTCGAACGCACGCTCACGTGCCGGGAAGACATTGCCTATACCGCGCCGATCGGCTGGGAAACGCCGTAAAGATGTCCCCGCCGCGCAAAAAGGGCCTTTCCCCCTCTTCGGAGGAAAGGCCCTTTTATATGGACTGCTATCGGAGATTGATTCCCGCGGCCGTTTTACAGCGCGCGCACATGATATTTATTTTGAAATTCCTCAGGCGGCATCGACAGCAGCAGGATCATTTCGGCGAGGCTTGCCAAAAACAGGAGGCCGACGATCCATACCGCATACGAGCAGAAGAACAGCGTTGCGAGCAGGTACAGAAGTCCGGCGCCCCACTGCCCGAGGTAGAACTTATGGATGCCGAGGATTCCCAGGAACAGCGCGAGCAGGCCGGCGGCCGTCTTTCCGCGCGCGGGCGCCGCAGCGTCCGGCGTGAAGGTGCCGTCGAACCAGCCGAACAGGCGGTCGGGCTGCCCAAACGGATGCGTTTCCGTATGCCGCGGCGGCGTGTAGGTGCCATAAGACGCCTGCGGCGGGGTCTGGTTCTGGCCGCCGTAAGCGTAATTGCCCTGCGGCGGGGTTTGGTTCTGGCCGCCGTAAGCGTAATTGCCCTGCGGCGGGGTCTGGTTTTGGCCGCCGTAAGCGTAATTGCCCTGCGGCGGGGTCTGGTTCTGGCCGCCGTAAGTGTAATTGCCCTGCGGCGGGGTCTGGTTTTGGCCGCCGTAAGTGTAATTGCCCTGCGGCGGGGTCTGGCTTTGGCCGCCGTAAGTATAATTGCCCTGCGGCGGGGTCTGCGCCGGTTCCTGGTGCGGGGGCTCGGCGGGGGCTTCCGGCGCGGGGGATGGGGACTGCGGCGTCGTTTGGGCCGCCGGTGCGGCGGATTCGGCCGCTTCGGGCGGCAGCGTATTGCCGCAGCGCACGCAGTAGGTGGCTTTTTCGCTGTTTTCTGTGCCGCAGCGCGGGCAGATCTTTTTTGCCATAGGGAAAACTCCTTTCAAGATAAGGCGGTGCCCCTGCGATGCGAATCCATACGCCAAATATGCGGGGCGCTATCTGCAGTGTAACAGGTTTCGGCGCGATGCGCAACGCGGGGAGGTGGTTTGTCAGGAGATCGTAAGATTTTAGCGGGATTCCTGTGCGGCTTTTTCGAGGAGCCTGCAGAAATCCGCCCAATTCGTCAGCCGTGTGTATGGTACGCGCGGCGGCGTCAGCCGGTCAAAATCGTCCGAAAGCCGCAGCCAGAACGGCCGCATGCCCACGCCCGCGGCACCCTCGACGTCGCAGACCGGGTTGTCGCCGCAAAACCACACGTCCCCGCCCGAAAGGCCGAGTTTGTGCAAAGCGATCTCAAAGAAATGGCGGTCGGGCTTGCGGTAGGCGTAGTCATGGCTTGCGAGGATAAACCGGAAGTTTGCGTGCGGCAGGCAGGAGACGATGCGCCGCTCGAGCGTTGCACCCGTAAACCACATGTTGCTGACGACGCCGTACGGGATGGACAGCGCGTCCAGATATTCGAGCATCTCTGCGGCGCCGGGCGCCGGCGAGCCGGGCGAACACGCGTCCCAATAGAGCATTTCCGCGTGCCATAGATCGACGTCGAGCACGAGGCCGAGCCGTTCGAGCACATAGCGCAAAACGCCCAGAAAATGCACCTCGAGCTTCTGCGCCCAGATCGCGTCCGCGCTGCGGTCGAGCTCCACGCCCGCAAAGCCGAAGTCCGCAAGAACGTCCCAGATGGCCTTTTGCAGGGCGGGCGGCGTGATGTGCTGTGGATTTGCGGCCGCGTGGGAAAGCAGCACGGCCGCGCCCTTTTCATAATCCGCGTCCGGTTCCGTGCACAGCGTCATGCCATAATCAAATAAAATCGCCTTGGGAAGCATCAAAAAAGCTCCTTTTTATCTTTTTAGAATTTATACTCGTATAGGTAATCGTCCATCACAAAGCCCGAGCCGATATCCGTCACGGTGTCGCCGTAGCGGACAAGGCCCAAATGCTCGTAGACGCGGATTGCCTGGAGGTTATGCTTATTGACGGTCAGATGGATACGGGGGAGCCCGTCGCGCTTCGCGCGTTCGCACAAAGCCTCAAACGCCTTGCGCGCAAAGCCCTGGCCGCGCGCGGATTTGCGCAGGTAGAGCTTGCTCAAAAACAGGCCGTCTTTCGGGTCCGGATGGATGCCCACATAGCCGCAGACCTCACCGCCGTCGGTCAAGAAGTAATATTCATATCCCTCTTTTTCGACCTGATGGGTCATCGCGGGCAGGGACTGAAACTTTTCAACCATATACGCGACCTGCGCCTTTCCCAAAAGCGGCGTGAACCACTCCTCCCAAATCGAGCGCGCAAGCTCCGCGAGCAGCGGCATCTGACTTTTAGAGACGGGTTCCAGGGTAAATGGACGGTCATTCGGCATCGAAAAACACTTTCCTTTCTGACAGAAGTTTGGTATACTAGGGGTCGATCAAGGCAGCGCCCAAGCGGGTCAAAAATGGCCGCCTTTTTGCGGGGCGCTATGTTCAGAATACCATGTTTTCGGGAGGAATGCAACGATGCAGCAGACGAAAGTCATCAAAACGACCGTAACGCACGACAAGCTTGCGTGCGAGGTGGGCAGCGGCACCCTGCGCGTGTTCGCCACGCCGGCGATGTGCGCGCTATTCGAACAGGCGGCAAGCCAGCTGGCCGAAGAGCTCGTCGAGCCGGGCCAGACGACGGTGGGGGCGTCTTTGCAGATTGAACACCTGGCGCCGACGCCCGAAGGCGCCGAAGTCACCGTGACGGCGACGCTGCTCTCGCAGGAGGGGCGCAAGTTTGAATTCTCGCTTTTGGCCGAGGACCCGGCCGGCGTAATCGGCAAAGGCACGCACACGCGCGTCGCCGTTTACAGTGAGCGCTTCCAGCAGAAAGCGGACGCCCGCGCAAAATCCTAAAATCACAAAAAGCCGCAAAAAGGGCCGCCCGTACGAAACGGACGGCCTTTTTTATACGGTTTCTTTCCATCTTTCAGATGGCGCGGCCGGGCGTTTATCCGGCAAAATTCTGCACCCAGTAGGAGTAGCCGTTGACGGTGTAGCAGCCGACGGCGATTTCCAGGAAGTCGGGGTCGAGGATATTCGCGCGATGGCCCGGGGAGTTCATCCAGCCCTGCATGACGGAGGCCGGATCGCGGAAGCCGGCGGCGATGTTTTCCCCAAACGTCGTTGCGCCGGGGACATCCGGGAACGCCGTAAAGCAGTCCTCGCCGTTCGGGCGCGTGTGCGAGAAGACCTCGCGGATTTCCCGCGCGCGCAGATGGGCGGTGTCCGTGAGTTCATTGGCCCACAGCAGCGGCAGAAGCCCCGCCGCCACGCGCTCTTTGTTGCACAGGTCCACGACCTGCGATTCATACGCGTAGTTCATGCCCGCTTCCGGCACCATGTTGACGGTGTTCGAAAGCCAGTATGCCTGCCCGTCGACCGTCGCGTACAGGCCTGTCACCGGCACGTAGCCGTTTTGCATCGGCCGCACGACGAAATAGGTGAGTTTCAGGCCGTCCGACGAATAGTACGGCCCGGCCGGTCCCGCGTCGATCGTGACGGCCGCACCGTTTGCGGAGACGACGCTTAAACCCGTGTTCGCGGGGCTGACAACGGCAAACACACGCTTTGCCCCGCCGCACAGCTCCACCGTGTCGTACAGCGTGGAGGCGACGGGCGCGCCGCCCACACGCAGCGTAAACAGCGGCTGGCCCTCGATGTAGATGTTCGTCGCGTCGCCCACGGTGCCCTTCGGGATCACGTAAAATTCCGTCATGCCGTTTTCATAGGCGTAGCGCGTGTTGCAGTCGCCAACCAGCCCGTTGCCGCTGTTAAAGCCCAAAACGGGTTTGGTCGAATAGACGCGCACCGTGACCGGCGCGCCGCGCGCGACCGTATAGGCCGGCACCTCCCCGGAAAGGGAGAGCGTTTGCGTTTCCCCGCCCGGCAGGAGCACCTCGGCGCGTGTGACGGCCTCGGCCGTGCGCGTCGTGGCGCCGGCCACAACCGGGCTGCCGGCCGGTTGCGGCGTTTCCTGCCGCGCAAGGATTTCCTCACACAGCGCGTCCACCTGCTGGAGCATCGTGTCCGCGGCGCTCGTGGGCAGGCATCCCATTGAAAAGACGGCTGCGGCACATAATAGGGCCGCCAAAAGCCGTTTTGCGTGTTTTTGCAGACGATTCATAACATTCCCTCCTTCATTCCTGAAACGCACAAAAATCTGCACAATTATCGCTCTATCTTACAAATGGATTCTAAGAGATTTTACAAATTCAGTATAAAGGCTTTGGACGAAAACGTCAAGGGCTTCCAGAGCGTCTGTAAAATTTTTTGCCCGCTTTTCCGCTTTTTGTGCTGCCGAAGCGGGGCACAGCGGGCATCCTTTCGGTCCGGCGGAAAGATCTAGGTATACAAAATCCTATACCCAAAAGCGGAAAATCGTGTGCATTCTCTTGACGCAAAAGGGGTTTCGCACTATAATGAGAGAAATTCCGGCCATTGCTTGTGCCCGGCGGCAAACGGTGCCGTGGGCTGCGGGGACAGGCATTTTTGGGCGCTTTTTATTTTTTCATGCGGAAATGAAAAACGGAAGAAGGCGCTGTTTGATATAGGAGAAAGGGAGGCAGCAGCAATATGGCGACCGGCGCAGAAATTATGGTCAAGTGCCTGGAGAAGGAGGGGGTGTCCCTGCTTTTCGGCTATCCGGGTGCGGCAATTTGCCCGTTTTATGACTGCCTTTTGCCGTCAACGGTCGAGCACGTCCTCGTGCGGCAGGAGCAGAACGCAGCGCACATGGCCAGCGGCTATGCGCGTTCGAATGGGAAAGTGGGCGTATGCGTCGCAACGTCCGGCCCCGGCGCGACGAACCTGATTACAGGCATCGGTACGGCGTATATGGATTCGATCCCGATGGTGATCATCACCGGCCAGGTCAATTCCTGGCTTTTGGGCCGCGACGTCTTCCAGGAGGCGGACATTACCGGCGCGTGCGAGAGCTTTACAAAACACAGCTATCTTGTAAAGGACGCGAAGGATCTGCCGCGCGTCTTTAAGGAGGCGTTCCACATCGCCTCGACCGGCCGTCCGGGACCGGTGCTCATCGACGTGCCCACCGATATCCAGCTGCAGGAAGTCGGCGAGTGGGAGTACCCCGAAAAGGCGGAGATCCGCGGCTATAAGCCCCGCACGCAGGGGCATGCTTTGCAGATTAAAAAGGCGCTCGCCGCCATCCGGGAAGCAAAGCGGCCGATTATCTGCTGCGGCGGCGGCGTCGTACTCGCGAACGCGCGCGAGGAAATGACGGCATTTGCCAAGAAGAGCGGTATCCCCGTTTGCGCGACGATGATGGGGATCGGCGTCACGCCGATGGATTCCGATTACTACATGGGCATGATCGGCATGTACGGCCGCACGAGCGCCAACAAGGCGATGCAGCAGGCGGACCTCGTCATCCTGTGCGGCGCGCGCGTCGGTGACCGCGCGATCAATGTGCCCCAGCAGATTGCCGAGCAGGCGCACATCATCCACATCGACATTGACCCGGCCGAAATCGGCAAGAATATGCCCGTCGATATCCCGATTGTCGGCGATATCCGCCAGGTGCTGACGGCTTTGACCGAAAGCGTCGAGGATACGGTGCCCGTGCAGTGGAAGCGCCAGGTGCTCGATTACAAGCTGCAGTACCCGCCGCGCGGCGTGGAGCGCGAGGACTTCGTCGAGCCCAGGCTCTTTATCCGCGATTTGTCCGCCATGATGGAGGACAAGGCCATTTTGACCGCCGACGTCGGCCAGAACCAGATCTGGGCCGCGCGCAACTTTAACGTCAAGGAAGGCCGCTTCTTGACAAGCGGCGGCCTTGGCACGATGGGCTACGCGGTGCCGGCCGCAATCGGCGCGAAGCTCGCAAAGCCGCACCGCCAGGTCGTGGCCGTGTGCGGAGACGGGTCGTTCCAGATGTGCATGTGCGAACTCGGCACGCTCGTCGAGACCGGCGCCGACATCAAGATCATCGTTATGCAGAACGGCACCCTCGGCATGGTCCGCGAAGTCCAGGGCAACCGCTACGGCCATCGCTACATCGGCACGTCGCTTGTTCCCGGCAGCCCCGACATTGTCAAACTCGCGGAAAGTTACGGCATCCCGGCCGCCGAGGCGCATTCCAATGCGGAAGCCCGCACGTTCGCCAAGGAAATGCTCGAACACGCCGGCCCGTATCTGCTCGTCTGCAAAGTGGACCCCGACACGCCGAGCATTTAATAAGGAGGCAGCTTTTTATGAAATACACGCTTTCCGTCCTGGTGGAAAACCAGCCGGGCCTTCTCTCCAAAGTGGTTGCGCTGTTTTCGCGCCGCGGCTTTAATATCGATTCGCTCGCCGTCGGCGTGACGGAGGATAGCTCCATTTCCCGCATCACGATCGTCGTCGACGGCGATGACCATACGGTCGAGCAGGTCGAAAAGCAGCTCAACAAATTGGTCCAGGTCATCAAGGTGCGCACGCTGCAGCCCGGCACCTACATTTCCCGTGAGCTGTCCCTGATCAAAGTCACGTGCCATGCAAAAGACCGCGGCGATATCATGCGCATTGCCGAACTGATGGGTGCGCGCATCATCGACGTGACGAAAAACTGCCTGACCCTCGAATTTTCGGATACCGACGAACGCACCGAAACGCTTTTGGACCTATTGCGCCCGTTCGGTTTCAAGGAAATTGTGCGCGCCGGCGCCATCGCCATCGAGAAAGGCGACAAGAGCACTTCCATTGCGAGAAAATAAACTGTGCAAAGGGCCGGTTCTGAAGAAAACGCTCCAATTGTAAAGTATTTTATATTTCTCCGGCGCCCGCGCGTATAAAATAATAGGCAATCTTTCATAAGACAACCCAAAACTTCGCGGATGGTTTTCCGTTGGAAACGTTCCGTGGAGGCCCGCCGCCTACCCGGCAGCTTTTAAAGGGCGATAGATTTACAAAACCCGTCAAGGAGGAACTTAGAAATGCCAAAAATCTACTATGACGCAGACTGTGACTTGAATGTGCTCAAGGGGAAGACCGTTGCGGTAATTGGCTTCGGCAGCCAGGGCCATGCCCATGCGCTGAACCTGCGCGACAGTGGTGTCAACGTTATTGTTGGCCTTTATAAGGGCAGCAAGCGCTGGGAGCATGCCGAGAAGGATTGGGGCTTCACGGTTATGACGACGGCGGAAGCGACGAAGGCGGCCGACATCATTATGATTCTGACCCCCGACGAGAAGCAGGCCGATATTTATAAGAAAGACATTGAGCCGAACCTGACCCCCGGCAAGGCGATTGCGTTCGCGCACGGCTTTAACATCCACTTCAAGCAGATCATCCCGCCGAAGGATGTCGATGTGTTCATGATCGCCCCGAAAGCGCCGGGCCACACGGTCCGCAGCGAGTTCCAGGAGGGCAAGGGCACGCCGGCGCTGGTCGCGGTGTATCAGGATGCGACGGGCCATTGCCTCGAGACGGCGCTGGCTTACGGCGCAGGCCTCGGTGCTGCGCGTGCGGCGCTGATGGAAACGACGTTCAAGATCGAGACGGAAACCGACCTGTTCGGCGAGCAGTGCGTGCTGTGCGGCGGCGTGACCGCTTTGATGCAGGCGGGCTTTGAGACGCTGGTCGAAGCGGGGTATCCGGCGGAGAACGCATACTTCGAGTGCATCCATGAGATGAAGCTGATCGTTGACCTGATCTACACGGGCGGCTTCCAGTTCATGCGTTATTCGATCTCCGACACCGCAGAATTCGGCGACTACGAGATCGGCCCGCGCATTGTGACTCCGGCAGTCAAGGCCGAGATGAAGAAGGTCCTCCACGAGATCCAGGACGGCACGTTTGCGTCGAAGTGGATCCAGGAGAACAAGGCCGGCGGCCGCGCACACTTCAACGCGATGCGCGCAAACGCCAAGGAGCATCAGCTCGAAACGGTCGGCGCAGAACTGCGCAAGATGTATTCCTGGAGCAAAGAGGATTCGAAGTACGCCGACTAAGCGCGCGCTTTAGAAGATTCGGAAAACAAAAAGGCCCAAAGCCCTTTCGAAAAAGGCTTTGGGCCTTTTTTCTGTTTCTCGAAAAAAGGAGCCCGGCGGCAGGCATCCGTGAACAGCACCCCATTTGTTAGACAGGATGGGATACTACTAACAAATGGGGTGCTGTTCAGCTTTTAGAAAGCCGCTGCCGGGTTTTTCGGATACTTTATGGCTTACGCCCGAAACGGGCCGGTTTCCGCTATGCGAACGGCCTTTGCAAACTCATTTCGCCCTTTCGCGGGACAGATCCATACTACGCGCTTTCCAATGCAGCAAAAACGCGGAATGGACGATGACAAGAACGGAGCCGAGGTTGTGGACCAGGGCACCGACCACCGGATTTAGGATGCCTGTGATTGCCAAAAGGATCGCAACCACGTTCAGCGTCATGGAAAAAGTCAGATTGCCCTGGATGGTCCGCATCATCCGCTTCGACAGGCGCATCAGGTGGGGCAGTTCGCGGATCTGGTCGTGGATCAGCGCGATGTCGGCGGCGTCGATCGCGATGTCGCTGCCAATACCGCCCATCGCGATGCCGACGTCCGCCTTTTTGAGCGCGGGCGCGTCGTTGATGCCGTCGCCGATCATGCAGACCCGCTTTCCCGCCGCCTGGTAGGCGCCGATAGCCTCCAGCTTCTGTTCCGGCAGGCAGTCGGCGTGTACCTCGCGGATGCCGAGCGTTTGGGCAATGGCATCGGCGGCGTGCGCATGGTCGCCGGTCAGCAGAACCGGCGTAACGCCGGTATTCGCAAGGCCCCGCAGGGTTTCCGCGGCGTCCGGACGCAGCGTGTCCGAAAGCGCGAGGAAGCCGGCGGCGGCCCCGTCGATGGCGATGTAAGTGAGTGTGCAGCCCGTTTCCAGATACCGTTCGGCGCGCCGGCGAATCGCTTCCGGCAGGGGAACCCCGTTTTCCGCAAGCAGCTGCGCGTTGCCGGCCAGCAGCGCGTGTCCGTTCACGCCGGCGGCAACGCCCCGGCCGGGAATCATTTGGAACGCATCCGGCTCTGCGGGCGCTTCGGCGTGCTGCGCCCGGTAGCTGTCCACAATGGCTTTTCCCAGCGGATGCTCCGAGCGCAGCTCCGCGCTGGCGGCAAAGCGGTAAACGGCGCTGCTGTCCCAGTGCGCACAGCAGCTTTCGGCGGCGGCAACCTGTGGGGTCCCGCACGTCAGGGTGCCGGTTTTATCAAACGCAAGGTAGGACACGCCGGCCAGCCGCTCCAGGGCATCCCCTTCGCGCACGAGGAAACCGTGCCGCGTGGCGTTCCCGATGGCCGCCATCATAGCGGTCGGCGTCGCTAAGACCAGCGAGCAGGGGCAGAATACGACGAGAATCGTGACCGCGCGGAGCACCTGCCCGGTGATCAGCCACGTCAGCACGGCGGCGGTCAGGGCAATGACGACGATCCACCTTGCCCAGCGGTCGGCCAGGCGCACGATTTTGGCTTTGCCCGCATCTGCGGACTGCACCAGCCGGATCATGCGCTGGATGGAGCTGTCCTCCCCGACTTTCGTCGCTTCCATGTCAAAGGCGCCAAACTGGTTTACGGTCCCGCTGAACACGTCGTCCCCGGGCGCTTTGTCGACCGGGAGGGATTCCCCGGTCATCACGGCCTGGTTGATGGACGTCTGCCCGGAGAGAACCACGCCGTCCACGGGAATGGCTTCGCCGGGCAGCACCCGCAGGCGGTCCCCGATTTGTACCTGCTCGGCCGGGATGATGCATGCGGTGCCGTCTGTCAGCCGGCGGGCTGTGCGCGGCGTCAAATGGACGAGTTTTTCGATGCCGGCGCGCGCCTTTGCCACCGTCAGGTCCTCTAACAGCGCGCCCAGCTGCATGATGCAGGCCACTTCCCCCGCGGCGAACGTTTCGCCGATCGCGACGGAAGCGATCAGTGCGAGCGACACCAATACATCCGCCGTGATATCAAATTCCGTCAAAAGCCCGATAACCGCTTCAAGTAGGATCGGAATGCCGCACAGGATGATGGAGACCCACGCGGGGTCCAGGCCCCAGGGCCGCCACTGCAGCAGGCTGCCCACCAGGGAAGCCCCCGAAAGCAGGAGAAACAGGATCTCCCTTTTTGTTCCGCCGAGGTGGCAAAATACCTCCAGCCGTTTCATGAAATGTTTCATGCTCTGCCTCCTTTACCTATACCCGTATAGGTATATTATAGAGAGCGCCTCGACAGGAAGTCAAGGGAAACAATTGCGAAGAGAGGACAAAAAAGCCGGCCCTCCTGGGAAGGCCGGCTTTGCGGGATTCAATTCATATTGGCGAACCGCTCCACCGCTTTTGTGAAGTTGGCGATGGTCTGGTCGGCGTCGCCGTGCTCAATCCCGTCGCGCACGCAGTGCTTGATGTGCCCTTCGAGCACGACCTGCCCCACCTTGTGGAGCGCGGACTTTGCGGCGTTGATCTGCGCGAGGATATCTTCGCACGGGACGTCTTCCTCCACCATGCGGTCAATGGCCTGCACCTGACCGATGATCTTTTTTAAGCGGCGGTGGAGATTTTCCGCATCCATACACTGTCTCATGCTGCACCTCCGGCGGGCTGTAGGATTCTATGTACGAAAAGCGCGGGCATTTACGCCTGGAACAGGTCGGTTTCCGCCATGCGGCGGGACGCTTCCCGGAGCGCTTCTTCGTCCTGCACGAGCGCCATGCGCACATGGCCGACGCCGTGGGGCCCAAATGCACTGCCGGGCGTGACGAGCACCTGGGCCTTTTCGAGCAGCGCCCGCGTAAACGCGCGGTCGTCCTCGCCAAACTGTGCCGGGATCTGCGCCCACACAAACATGGTAGCCGCCGGCGGGTCAATGTGCCAGCCAAACTGCCCAAACAGCGAGATCAACAGGTCCCGCCGCGTCTCATACGCGCGGCACGTCTCTTTGACACAGCTCTGATCGCCCGTGATGGCTTCGATCGCCGCGCGCTGGATCGGCAAAAACATGCCGTAATCCATGTTCGACTTGAGCGTCTTTAACATGCGCACGACCTTTTCGTTGCCCAGGCAGAACCCCACGCGTGCGCCGGCCATGCCGTACGTCTTGCTCAGGGAATTGAATTCGACGCCGACGTCGATTGCGCCGGGGAAGCGCAGGAAGCTGCCGCAGGTGTGCCCGTCGAACACAAGGTCCGAATAGGCGTTGTCGTGCAGGACAATGATGTCGTATTTTTTCGCGAACGCGATGAGCTTTTCATAGAACGAATCCGGCGCGATGGCGGTCGTCGGGTTGTTCGGATACGAGACAATCATGAGCTTTGCCTTTTTCGCGTCTTCCGGGTCGATTGCGTCAAAGTCAATTAAGTATCCGTTTTCTTTCTTTAACGGCATATAGCACAGCCGCCCGTCGGCTACAAGCGGCCCGCACGAAAAGGCCGGATAACACGGGTCCGGCACCAGAACCGTCTCGCCGGGGTCGATGATCGAAAGGCAGATGTGCGTTAAGCCCTCCTGCGAACCGAGCAGCGACTCAATCTGCGTTTCCGGGTCGAGCTCGACGCCGTAGCGGCGCTTGTACCACACGGCCGCCGCCTTTTGCAGGGCCGATGTGTCGCGGATTGCGTAGACGTAGTTTTTCGGGTCCAAGGCGGCGTCTGCGAGCGCGCGGCGGATGCGCTCGACCGGCGGGATGTTTGGCGTGCCGACGCTCAAGTCGATCACGGTGTGGCCGGCTTTTTCCTGCTGCGTTTTCATCGCGAGCAGTTCCGTAAAGATGCCGTCGGCAAATTGTTCCATTCGTTTTGCAAATTGCATGGTGATGCCTCCACAAGCTGGAATTCAAAAATCAAAACAGAGCGCAATCAGGCGAAGATGCCGGAAAGCCATTCGGCGCACAGCGGCACCCATTGTGCGACGTCCGGGCGGATAAACGCGTTCTCCTGCCCGGCAGTCGCCGTCAAAGCGGTCGCGAGCGCCAGCCCGTGGCGGCCGTGGGGGAAGATATGCAGCGAAAACGGCACGTGCTTTTCGGCGAGTGCCTGCGCGAACAGAAGCGAGTTTTGCACCGGTACGCACTGGTCTTCGGCCGTATGCCACAAAAAGACAGGCGGCATGTCTTCCCGCACGGCGTTTTGCAGGGAGAAGCGTTTGCAGAGGTCCGGCGCTTCCTCGCCGAACAGGTTTTGGAACGATGTCCCGCTTGCCCTGCACAGAGGGTCATCGATGACGGGGTAGCCCAAGCACACGGCGTCCGGGCGCGCGGGCAGCTGCGCCTGGAATAGGTGCAAAAGTTCCGGCGCATCCCACATCGTCGCAAGGCTTCCCGCCAGATGCGCGCCGGCCGAGAAGCCCATGACCGCGACCTTTTCCGGGTCGACGGCGCAGCGGTCCGCGTGCGCGCGCAGGAAGGCAACGGCCGCCCCCGCTTCCAGAAGCGGCAGCGGGTAGCAGGATTCGCGCGAAACCGGGTTCCCAATGCGGCCGCGTCGCGTCGTGTAGGACAGCACAAAGCACTGGTACCCGCGCGCCAGGAATTCGAGTGCAATGGGTTCCGCCTCGCGGTCGGAGACGATGTCATAGCCTCCGCCCGGGAAGATCAGCAGCGCCGGATAACGCGCTTCGGCGTCGAGCTCGGGCGAGGGTGTGCGCAGATAAGCGGTCAGCGTGGCACCGCTTCCGAGACGTCCAAGTTCCGGAAAAAGATCGGTCAACGATATGGAAAATGTTTTCATACAAAAAGCCCCTTTTGCAGCCGCGTGAATTTTCCGTGCGCCAACCGCGCAAAGAGGGCGGAAAATTCCCAAAATCCGCGGAAGTTTCTCATGTGTTTCTTATTGTACGCGCATTTTTGGGGGCCGTCAAGGAAACTTGCATCTTTGCCCTGATTCGTATAAAATAGAACCAACGAAAACCAGCACCGCCGTATCGGGAGGGGAATGTTCATGTACGAAACGACATACAATACCTGGAATCGAAAAATTATCAAATCAAATGCGAAACTGGCGCTGCGCGGCCGGTATGGGCCGTGTTTTGCCGCTTCGCTGATCGCCGTGCTTTTGTCCGGCAGCGTGCTCGCCTATATCGCCATGCAGCTCAACCTGCGCGTGCAGTTGGAGATGACCTATTGGATCGACCGGCTTTCTTCCTATTCGAGCGACTACGGCCTTTATTTTGACTATGGCGCCGGGGACATGTGGGGCGACTACTACCTGCGCGCGCTTTTCCAGCAGCTGGAAGCGCTTTGGACCGTCGCGATGGTGTTGATGGTCTTTACCGTGGCGGTTTCCATCTTCGTCGGCGGGCCGCTGCGCGTCGGTGAGGCGCGCTTTTATGTGCACCATCGCTTTGGCGATACGCACGTATCGACGGTGCTCTCGGGCTTTCGGCAGCGCTACCTCTCGACGGTCGGCGCGCGGTTTACGACAAACCTCTTCATCGGCCTGTGGTCGTTATTGTTCGTGATCCCGGGCATCGTCGCGGCGTACCGCTACTACTACGTCGATTTCCTGTTGGCGGACAACCCGGGCCTCACGGGCTCCCGCGCGCGGGAGATCAGCAAAGAGATGACGAAGGGTGAAAAGGGGAGCCTGTTCCTTCTGGACCTCTCGTTTTTAGGCTGGGGGATTCTGGCGGCCTTTGTCAACGCGTTTACGCTCGGCATTTTAGGGCTTGCCTTATTAAAGCCGTACATGATGGCGGCGCGCGCGGATGTTTACGTCTATGCGCGCGACCGCGCGATCGCGCAGGGCTGGCTGCGCCCGGAAGAGCTCGCACTCGTGCCGCCGCAGCCGCCGGTGCTGTGAGGATGGGGGCGTTTTGCATTTGCGTTTGCTCTATTTGACGTTTCAGGAGGATGCGCCGCTTTACGCGGGGGTCCTCAATAAAATCCGCGGGCAGGCGGCGGCGTTTTGCGCGCTCGGTTTCTCGACGACGTATTCGGCCTGGAAGGGGAACGCCTTTCATTTCTATGGGGACGCCCCGGCGGCCGTCCCGATCGACGCCGACCGCCAGGTCATGCGCCGTTTTTATGAAATTGCCGCGGGTTATCTTACGCGCAATCCCTGCGAAGTGCTGTATGTGCGATTAGACCGCGTCGATTTCGGCGTCGTGTCGCTTTTAAAGCGGGCAAAGGCATGCGGGGTCAAGCATATCCTTTTGGAGATTCCGAATTACCCGTATTTGCGGGACTATGTGCGCACGGCCAAGTCGGTTTCGGATCCGAAACGGCGCCTGCTTTCGACGGTCAAGGTCAACCTCTTTGCCGCCGAGGACCGCCTTGCCGGCCCGCACCTAAAGGGCCTCGCGGACGCCGCGATCCTTTACGGCGACACGGCCTCCGACTTTTACGGCGTGCCGGCGAAAAACGCGACGAACGGCATCGACTGCGCCGTGCTGCCGCCGGTGCCGTGGCCGAAAAAAAGCACGGAGATCGTCTTGATCGGGGTGGCGGGCACGCTTTGGTGGCAGGCATACGACCGCGTGCTGCGCGGCATGGCAAACTGGAACCAGCAGAAAGACCCGCGCTGGACGTTCCGTTTCCTGCTTGTGGGCGGCGACGAAAAGGAGATGCCGGCGTTTCGCGAACAGGTGCGTGCGCTCGGGCTCTCCGATGCGGTTGAGATGCCGGGCTTCAAAACCGGCGAGGAACTGCTCAGCTATTACCGCCGCGCGGATGCCGGTGTCTCGACGCTCGGCTGCTTCCGCCGCGGCCTGACGCACTGCTCGTCGCTCAAGGCGCGCGAGTATGCGGCGCTGGGGCTGCCGTTTCTCTATGCCTACAGCGACGACGCCCTGCCCGGCGACGCGCCGTGGGCGCTGCGCCTTTCGAATGACGACACGCCCGTCGATATGGGCCGCGTTGCCGCGTTCGTCGAGCAGTGCCGCGAAGACCCGCGCATCGTGCTGCAGGAGCGCGAATATGCGCAGGAAGTGTACGACTGGCGTGCAATCCTGGCCGATGCGCTGCAGTTTGGCGGTGTCGCACTGCCGCAGGGCCCCGAACAGGCATAACCCTCCGTCCCTTTTGTGCGGATGTGATAGAAATCAAACAGGCGGCCTGCCTTTCCCGAAACCTGGGAAGGCAGGCCGCCTGCTTTTTCTTTGTTTTATCCGCTTATTCCGCTTTTGCGGCGGCGATAATCTTCTCCGATACCTGCGACGGGCACTGTTCATAGCGCGCAAAGCTCGTCAGGAAGCTGCCGCGCCCCTGCGTGCACTGGCTCAGGAACACGCCGAAATCGGTCATCTCCGCTTCGGGCGCCTCGGCCTCAATCGTCTGCACGCCGTCGCCGGAAGGCGTCATGCCGAGCACGCGGCCGCGGCGTTTGTTGATTTCGCCCATGACGTCGCCCATGTTCGTGTCCGGCACCGTGATCTGCACGGTATCGATCGGTTCGAGCAGCACGGGGTCCGCCTGCGAGACGCCGTTTTTATAGGCGATCGAAGCGGCCGTCTTAAACGCCATTTCGGAGCTGTCCACCGGATGGTAGGAGCCGTCGTACAGCGTCGCATGCAGGCCGACCATCGGATACCCGGCGAGCGGGCCCTTCTGGATGCTCTCGCGCAGGCCCTTTTCGACGGCCGGGAAGTAGTTCTTCGGCACGCTGCCGCCGACGACCTGGACGTCAAATTCGAGCCCCTCGCTGTCGCACGGCGAGAACTCGATCCACACGTCGCCGAACTGCCCGTGGCCGCCGGTCTGTTTCTTGTGGCGGCCCTGCACCTTCACGGATTTGCGGATCGTCTCGCGGTAGGCGATTTTCGGCGCGGCAAGGCTTGCCTGGACGTTATAGCGGTCGCGCATCTTCGCGAGCACGACGTCCAAGTGCTGTTCGCCGAGGCCCGAGAGCAGCAGCTGGTGGGTCTCCGTATTGTTTTCAAAGCGGATGGACGGGTCTTCTTCCATGAGCTTCGCGATGCTCTGTGCGACCTTGTCCTCTTCGCCCTTCGTCTGCGGCAGAATCGCCATGCGCAGCGAGGGGGCGGGGTATTCGATGCCGTCGAGCGTGACCTTGCGCGTCGGCGCGCACAGCGTGTCGCCGGTCGCAACGTTCGAGAGCTTTAATACCGCGCCGATGTCGCCGGCCGGGATCACGCGCATATCCTCCTGCTTTTTGCCGCGCATGAGCACGACTTTGCCGATTTTTTCCGTGTTGCCCGTGCGCATGTCGAGAAGGCTGTCGTCCTGGCGGACCTTGCCCGCGATGCACTTTAAGAAGCTGACCTTGCCGACGAACGGGTCGGCAATCGTCTTAAAGCACAAAGCGGCCGTGGCGGCATCTTCATTGACGGACAGATCGACCGGTTCACCGTCGATGTCTGCGCCGATTTCGCCGGCCTTATCGGCGGCCGTCGGCAAAAGCCACGTCAGGCCGTCCAAGAACTGCTCCATGCCGCGCATCAGAAGCGCGTCGCCGCAGAACACGGGGATGATTGCGCCGGATTTGACGCCTTTCGATACGCCGACGATGACCTCTTCGGGTGTGAATTCCTCGCCGGAGAAGTATTTTTCGAACATCTCGTCGTCGGTTTCCGCGACGGCTTCGCAGATCGCCGTGCGCAGGCCCGCCAGGCGGTGGTCGCCCATGTCGGGCATCGGCACCTCAACGGGGGCGCCGTTCGAATAGTCGAAGGCTTTGTAAGCCAAAAGGTTAATGTAGACATTTGCCTGGCCGTCTTCAATGTACGGCACGACGACCGGGCAGACCGTCGGGCCGAATTTGGCCTTTAAGTCTTCAAATACATGGTAGAAGCGGGCGCTTTCGTCGCACAGGCCGTTGACGAAGAACGCCTTTGCAAGGCCGCGCTTTTCGGCCGCGGCGACGGCCTTTTCTGTGCCGACGCACACGCTGTCTTTGCCGCTGACGATGATCAAAGCGCTGTCCGCCGCGCGCATGGCCTCTGCGGCCGCGCCCGCAAAGTCGAACAGGCCCGGCGCATCCAGCAGGTTCAGCTTTTTATTTTTCCATTCAACGGGCGCAACGGCCATGCCTACACTGACGCCGCGGCGGATTTCCTCCGGGTCGTAGTCACACACGGTGTTGCCGTCGGAAACTTTGCCCAAGCGGTTCGTGGCGCCCGACAGGCGCAGCATCGCCTCCGCGACACTGGTCTTGCCGGCGCCACTGTGCCCGGCGAGGACGATATTGTAAATTTGCTTTGCGGAATAGGCTTTCATGGATTTGGTTCCCCCTTTGGGTTTGACAGTAAAATTCTCAGAATATCAATGATTTGATTATAGCTTACTTTGCTATTTTTCGCAATAGGGAGAAGTAAAATTTTATGAAATCCGAACTCAAAGAAGCTTTTCGCTTTTGAAAGAAGACGGCGCGGGGAGGAAAAGGCCGCTTTCTGCATTTCCCGATGAAGATACCCGGCAGGAATAAAATAAAAATTTTCAGACAAGGTACAAAGCAGGCGGGCGCTTTCACCCGCCAAAAACGGAAAAGGAGTTTTGCTTTATGGGCTATCGTACCGATCTGGCGCTCGAGCGCGGCAGCATGAAAGGGAAGACCACCGTCCACCGCGGCCTGCGCATCAGCCGCACACAGGAGCGGGATACGCAGTATATCACGGTCGAGGCGCCGCAGATTACGGGCACGGTCACCGGGGATGCCTCGCTGCGCCTTGTTTTGACGAAGGAGCTGCAGGCCCTTCTGCCGCAGGACGGCTGTGTGCTTGTCGCGGGGCTCGGCAACCCGGCCATTACGCCGGACGCCTTGGGGCCGCTGTGCGCCGACCGCGTCCTCGCGACGCGCCATGTGCGGGGCGCCGCCGCGCGCGCCGTGGGGCTTTCGGGGCTGCGCAGCGTCGCGGTCGTAAAACCCGGCGTGCTCGGCACCACGGGTGTCGAGACGGCGGAATTCCTGTTAGCCGTCGTCAAAGCGCTGCGCCCGTGCGCCGTGGTGGCGGTTGACGCGCTGGCGGCCGGGAAACTCCACCGCCTCGGCAAAACGGTCCAGCTCTCCGACGGCGGCATCGCGCCGGGGGCCGGCGTCGGCAACGACCGGCCCAAGCTTGACCGCGAGACGCTCGGCGTGCCGGTCATCGGCCTCGGCGTGCCGACCGTCGTCGACGCCGCCACGCTGTGCGGCGCCGTGTGTACGTGCGATACCGCCCGCGCTCCGGCCGATACCGCCGGCATGATGGTCACGCCGCGCGGCATCGACGCGCTCGTTTCCCGTGCCGCACATGTGCTCGCGCTGTCGCTCAACTGCGCGCTGAACCCGCGCTTTGAGCCGCGTGTCTTCGAGGAATTGCTCTAGGTTTCCCGCTTTGCAATCTGTTTCGCTTTCTGGTATGATAAAGGCAATTTCGGCGCCGGAATTTCCCGGCTGCCCTTTCTGAAAGAAGGAGGCCTTCCCATGCAGATTGCGTTTCGAAAAGTCCCGTTTCCCGAAGCCCAGTGCCATGTCCTCGACGAAGCCTGCCGCGCGCAGGGGCTTTTGCCCACCTGGTTTTCCGAAAAAGAACCGCTTTCCCCAGAGGTGCTGCGGCCGTTTGCGGCGCTGCTCGGCTATTTCCCGCCGGCTTTGCTGAAAAACCTGCCGGCGCTCCAATGGGTGCAGCTGCCGTGCGCCGGCGCGGAGCGCTATTGCGGCGCGCTCGGCGAACACGTCGTGCTGACGAATGCGTCCGGCGCGTTTAATACGGCGATTGCCGAATATTTATTGCTCGGCTTATTGGCGCTTTACCGGGATTTGCCGGGATATTTTCAAAACCAGCGCGCAAGGATTTGGAAACCGCTCGGCCCCGCGCGCACGGTCGCGGGCAGCACCGTGCTCGTGATCGGCTGCGGGGAAATCGGGCGCACCTTCGCGCAAAAAGCCGCGGCGCTCGGCGCGCGGGTCGCCGGCATTCACCGCGGGGAGACGCCGCTGCCGGCCCCGTTTGTGCGCACGTACACGCAGGCAGACCTTCCCCGGGCGCTCGCCGGGGCCGATGCCTGCGTTTTGTGCCTGCCGGCAACCGAGGAGACGCGCGGCTTCTTTTCGGAAGCGGCGTTTCGCGCGATGCGCCCGGGCGCGGTGCTTTTAAACTGCGGTCGCGGCAGCACCGTCGATGAGGCGGCCCTCGTGAAAGCGCTCGAAAGCGGCCGGCTCTCCGGCGCCGTGCTCGATGTGTTCGAAAAGGAGCCGCTGCCGAAGGACAGCCCGCTGTGGGGGATGCCGAATGTCGTGCTTACGCCGCATATTTCCGGCCGCGACGGCGACCCGTGCAATGCACCGGAAATCTTCGCGATTTTCCGGGAGAATCTCACGCGCTTTGCCGAGGGCAGGCCGCTGACGCATATCGTCGACAAGGCGCGCGGCTATTGAGCCAGCTTCTTTAATTCCTGTGCGAGGACCTGCCCGAACAATTCCCCGCCGTAGACGGCTTCGTCGAGCGTGTTGACCTCCGTGCCGAATTCGACCAAAAGCGAGCCGGGCGTCATCTGCTCGTTGTAGCGGTTCGGGCTGAAATTTAGCGGCCGCATCAGGTTTGGGAAAAGTTCGGCGGCGCCCTGCTGCAGGCGGACCGCGAGGCGCAGGTTTTCTTCCCAGTTCGGGAAGCCGAGCGTGCCGTCGTCGTCGCAGCCGGAAATAATCATGATCTGGCACGCCTTTTTGCCGTTGACGATTACCGTCGGCTTATAGCGCGTGCCGGAGGAGGTGGTCATCGTGTCGCGGTGGATGTCGAGCGTGACCTGGATGGTCGGGTACTGCTTTAAGTTTTTCTCCATCGTCTGCGCGCTGCGCGTGTAGCTGCCGCTGAATACCGGGTCATCGTGGATGGTCGTGTCGTGGATGACGCCGATGCCCGCCGCCTCCAGGGATTTTGCGACCGCGTCCCCGACCGCGACGACGTTCTGCGAGGGGTCGCGCGTGCGCGTCACGCCCGCGTACGCTTCCGTCGTGTGCGTGTGGTACAACAGCACCATTGGGGTGCCGTCGAGGCGGATGTCCAGAGGCGGCGTTTCCGAAAGCACCTGCGCAACGTCGAGGGAATGGTATGTGTTTTTATTGGACACATAGATGTCCCCTTGCCGCGTGCCGTTTTCGGAAATATCCGTCTCGAGGATCTGGTTCCCGAGGTCCGTGTCCGCGACGCGCTGTGTGACGGCCGGCGTGCTGCTCGAGGCGGCCGGCGGTGTGGAGGAAGCCGCGGAGGCGGCCGCTTCGGAGGAGGCCGTCTGCGAGGAAGCGGGCGCTTGAGACGGCGCGGCCGCGCTCTGCTGGGCGCGTGTATCGTCTTCGCCGGCCGGCTGCAAAAGCGCGTGGACCGTGCCGTTTGGCAGCGCGAACCCCGCCGCGAAGAGTGCCCCCTCGGATGCGGAAAGCGCGGGCAGCCGCATGGCCGCGGCCGCGCACGCCGCCGCCAGCACAAGGCTCGCGCCGGCCGTTTTCCAGATTTTGCGCATGGGCGTCCCCTCCTTTCTGCTTCGTCCCCAAAACGGTGCCCTGCATGTATTGTATCGCGGGAGCAGGGAAAAATATGCAGGTTCCTGCATTTTTCCTGGCAAAGGGGGGAGTCCGATGCGGAGGAGGCCGGGCCTGCGCTGCTTTTTTGTTTCGTTTGCCTGCACGCTGATCGTGCTGGGCAGCCTGCTCGCGCTCGCGCGCGTCGATCTCGCGACGCGGCATGTCGGTTTTGCGGACGGGCGGACGGTATACGTCGAACAGCTGCGGCCGTTTTTACAGGCGCACACGGGCATTTGTAAATTCACGGATCTATGGTATAATCGACTCATCGAAATCATTTGCCCGCAGGCACTGGGGGATTCTTCGTGAAAGCATGGAACCGAATTTGGGGGGCGCTTCTCGCGTCTTTGCTGCTGTGTCTTTTGGCGGCACTGCCGGCCGCCGCGAGCGGCGTTTACGCACAGGCTTCGGCCGTTTCTGCCGTTTCCGCGGCGGAGAGCGCTTCGCTGTCCGCGGCCGGAAGCCGGGCGCCGGTTTCTTCGGAAAAACCCATCTCGCTGCCGCCGGTCGAAAGCGTCAACGAGACGCCCGTGCTGGGTCCGACGACCTCCACGCCGGTGCGCGACAATTTTTTAAACGGCCTGGGCATCGTATTGTGGGCGGCGGCCGTCGCGGCGGTGGTGGCAATTCTTTTGCGCGCGCGCCGTTCGCGCCGCCGCACGCGTTCGCCCGACGCCGTGTTGGGCAAGCGCCGCTACCACGCCGTGCACCGCGACCGCAGGCGGCGGCTTCTCGGGGATAAATATTACCACGACAAGAAATACGATAAAAAGTAAAGCTACAAAAGAAAACCGACAGAATCCATAAAATCAAATTCCACAAACGGGGGGCTTGGCAGCCTCCCGTTTTTTCGTTTTATACAAAGGAGCGGTTTACAGAAACCGGATTGTATGGTATCCTAAAAATAGAGAGCGCATCCCATTTCCAGATCTTTGAGAGCCTGTCCTGCTTTAAAAAGGAGGAATTTTCCATGAAACAAAAGAAAATCCTGACGTTCTTGAGCGCTGCCGCCGCATTGTGTGTGACCCTCGCGGCCTGCTCGAGCGGCAGCACGGTACAGACCAACACGCTCCCGGAGAAGGAAGCGGCCGACGCCGCGCAGACAGCGGTGCGGGCAAGTGTAAAGCTGGCGGACAAGGAAATCCCGGTTAAGGCGATTACGTCCGAACAGGCGGACGTGCTGTGCGGCATCCCGGCGGGCATAACGCCGGAAACGCCCATCCGCACGGAACTTTACACAGATGAGAATCAGAACGTATACACCTACGACAACCTCGGCCGCCTGACGGAATACACGGCAACACAGCCGCAAAAGGCCGCCGTCAAGCTCTCGAGTGCAGCGTCGGCGGAAAAGGTGGTAAAGTCTTTGCCGGAAGTGCTCGGCGATGCGGTGCCGCATCTCGAAGACTTTGCAATTTGGCAAGACCCCTATGGGTCGAATGATCCGAATCGCTGCGTGCTCGTGCGTGAGATTGGGGAGAATCAGAAAGATTCGATGGAAGTCAGATGGAATACGGATGGTTCCGTAAAATCCATTTGGGTGTCCTATTCGTCCGATACCGAAGTGCCGCTGTCCGATTCCGTCAAAGAGGCGCTGCGTGCGAACGCGCAGGCGGAGATGGAAGCGCGTGCGAAGGCGCAGAATGCGGTAGATGCAGAGATCGTAGAAGAGCGTTTCTTTGAATCCAACCATAAAGCCAGCGGAAATTTTTCCTTCTGCTTTACAGACCAAGGCGGCGCCTATTGGGCGGAATGCTATTCTTGTTCTCAGCCGCTCGAATGAGTACAAAATAAAAAGATAGAAAAAGGCGCCCGTCCTGCCGGAAAAGCAGGGCGGGCGCCTGTTTGTGTTTGTTTTCGGGGCGCTGCGCTTCGGTTTACGCGTTTACGAGATTCTGCGGGTGCCCCTCCAAAAACGACCGCACGTTTTCGACCGCGATGTCCATCAGCCGCGCGCGGCTCTCCTTCGGCGCCCACGAGATGTGCGGCGTCACGAGGCAGTGAGGCTCTTTAAAGAGCGGGTTATCCTCCCGCGGCGGCTCGACTTCGAGCACGTCCAGCCCCGCGCCGGCAAGTTTCCCGCTTTGCAAGGCGGCAAGCAGCGCCCGCTCGTCGATCAATGGCCCGCGCGATGTGTTTAAAACGAGCGCGCCCGTCTTCATCTGTGCGATCGTCTCGTCGCAAAGCAGGTGCTGTGTGTCCGGCAGAAGCGGGCAGTGCAGGCTCACGACGTCGCTCTCGCGCAAAAGGGTAGGGAGGTCTACCTTTTCGGCCGGCGGCGCGGCGGGCGCCTTTTCGTCATACGCCAACACCCGCATGCCGAACGCCGCCGCGAGTTTCCCGACGGCTTGCCCGATGCGCCCGTAGCCGATGATCCCGAACGTCTTGCCCGCAAGCTCGATGAGCGGCGTGTCCCAGAAGCAGAAATCTTCACACCGGCTTCATTTGCCCGCCTTGACGGCGCGGCTGTGGTCGCCGACATGGTGGCACAATTCCAAAAGCAGCGCCATCGTCATCTGCGCGACGGAATTCGTCGCATACGTCGGGATGTTGCTGACGAGGACCCCGTGCGCCCGCGCGGCGGCCGTGTCGATGACGTTGTAGCCCGTGGCCAATACGCCGATGTACTTTAATTCCGGCGAAAGCGCGTCGATCACAGCGCCCGATACGGGCGTCTTATTGACAAGCAGGATCTCGGCGCCTTTTGCACGGCGGAGGATCTCCTCGTCGCCGTCCCGAAACGGCGTGCGGTCATAGACCGTCAAGTCCCCGAGCGCTTCCAGGCCCGCCCAGCTCAAATCGCCGGGATTTTCCGTATAGCCGTCGAGTATCACGATTTTCAAAGCAAAGCGCCTCCTTTTTGTGCCTCTTCCCGCAGGGCCTGCACGCCGGCCCCGCCCGCGAGCAGAAGGCCCGCGTCGCTGTTCCAAAGCATGACCTGCATACCGCTTGCAAGCCACGGCTTGAGCGGCGCGGCCCCGCCGAAATGGACGCCGGAATACTTCCCGGCCGCCTTTGCCGCCGCGATGACGCGCTCGAACGCCGCGACGATTTCCGGCCGCGTGAACTGGTCGAGCACGCCGTAGTCCTGTGTCATGTCGTTCGGGCCGATGAACGCGACGTCGATGCCGTCAACCGAGAGGATCTCCTCGACGTGTTCGACGCCGGCGCGCGACTCGATCTGGCACATTAAGAGCGTCTCATCGTTTGCCTGCTGCATATAGGCCGGGCCGTCTACCTTCTGGAAATTCGTGTGCGGCCGCGAAAGCGATACGCCGCGGTGGCCGAGCGGCGCATATTTTGCGCAGTCGACGAGCATCTGTGCCTGTTCCTTCGATTCCGTGCTCGGCAGCAGGATGCCCTGGGCGCCCATTTCTAAAAATTTCAAGACGTGCTCGCGGCGCATTTCCGGAATGCGCACGAGTGCCGGCAGGCCGATGCCGCGGGATTCGGCCAGGATATTGGCGACTTCGCGGGTTGTAAACGAGCCGTGCTCACAGTCGATGATAAAGAAGTCAAATCCGCAGTTCTGTAAAAGCCGCGCGATGTCCGGCAGCGGGAACGTCGTGACCATCGTGCCGAAAATGCTTTTTCCCGCGCGCAGTTTTTGTTTTAACGAAACCATTTGTCGTTTCCCCTTTCTCATGGGTGTTTCGATCGTTTAAAGGGTGTCTAAATCGACGCTGTGTACGCAGCACAGCGGGGAATGGGCGAGCGCCTCCACTTCCTGCCGGGTCGGGAGCGCCGCGCCGATGGCGCCGCGGTGGCGGATGACGAGCGTGCCGGCGCTGTTGCAAAAGCCGGCGAGTTCTTCGAGCCCCATGCCCTCGCACAGCCCCACGCACAAAGCCGCCGCAAACGTATCGCCGGCGCCCGTCGGGTCGATGGGCGGCTCGTCGATGCCTTCCGCCACGGCCACGCGCCCGTCCATGCTCAAAATGGCGCCGTCTTTGTCGCGTGTCAAGGCGACCACGCGCGGCCCCATCGCGTGCAGTGCGCGCAGGACGTCCCCGATTTCCGTTTTGCCCGTGATCATCCGCCCCTCTTCCAGGGTCGGCGCCACGATATCCGCGTGCCGCACCGCCCACAGGAGCCGTTCGCGCGCGCCGTCGGCTGCGCAGAGCTCCGTGCGGATGTTCGGGTCGAACGAGACGAGCACATGCGCCTGCCGCGCGACCTCCACAAGCTTATAGCAGACCGCCCGCATCGGTTCGCTGAGCTCGAGGAGCATCCCCGGGAAATGGACCGCAAAGGCGCTTGCGAGGTACGATTCGTCGAGTTCTTCCGCCCGCAGCTTGCTGCCGATCGAATCTTTGCGGTAATATTGGTACCTGCGGCCTTCTTCCAGGTATTCGAGGAACGCGAGCCCGATCTGCCCCTCCTCGGCGCGGACCAGGCAGGATAAATCCACGCCCTGTTCCTCGAGCACGGTGACCGCCATGCGGCTTAAACTGTCGCAGCCTACTTTCCCCACAAAGCCGGATTCTGCGCCGAGCCGTGCCGCCGCACAGGCGAAAATGCCCGCGGAACCGCTGGCCGTCTTGATGACCGGCCCCGCATCCGCAATGCGCATGCCCGCTTTTCCGGGAACCAGGTCAATCAAAAGTTCCCCGACCGCCACAATTTTGCCGGGGCTGCGTGCGCGAACCGTCCGTTTTCTCTCTACTTCTGTCTGCACTGTCGATGGCTCCTTTCACAAGCAAGTTTATATTAGTAATAAATTCTAAATATCAATAAACTTATTAAGTGCAGTATACCGGAAAATTTGCGGTGTGTCAAGGGAATTCCAAGGATCTCACGTGAAATTCTTAAAAATTGACGAACGATTTCACGTTGACTTTCCCACGGAAAACGGGTATAATATTAGTATAATATTATTAAAGGGAGCGTCCATGCATATGAAAAAGCCAACTTCACAAGATGTGGCAAAATTGGCTGGTGTTTCACAGACCGCGGTTTCGCTGATTTTAAACCACAGCGATAAAATTTCCTTTAGCAGCGAGACGAAGGAGCGCGTCTTCGCCGCCGCGCAGCAGCTGCAGTATAAGCTCCCTGCACGCAAAAAGCAGGCCCCCAAAAATGCGAACCGCATGATCCTCATCCTCACGCCGACCCTGACAAACCCCTATTACGGCGAGCTCGTGCAGGTGGCGGAGGACGCCGCCAACGATTTTGGCTACCGGACGATTGTCTGCAACACGTTCCGCAAGCCGGATCTCGAAAAATTTTACCTGGACACGTTTTTGAACAGCCGCGTAGACGGCATCCTCTATACCTTTTTGCCGAGCTTTCCGCGCCTGATCGAGCAGATCTCCTCGACGACCCCGGCCGTGCTCATCGGCGAAAAAGAGCCGGACCTCTCCATCTGTTCCATCGAATTGAGCAATATCCACGCGGGCGCCATGATGACGGAGCATTTGTATCAGCTGGGGCACCGCCGCTTCGCGTTCTTTTCCACGCCCTTTAACAAGACGACGCTCGCCCGCGAGCAGCGCCTGGAGGGCATCCGCCAGAAGCTCAAGGAGCACGGGCTGCCGCAGGATGCGCTGGAAGTCGTTGTGGAGGACCGCCAGGTGGAGACGGATAGCCCCGCCGACGGCTGCCCGTATGAATACAGCGTCGGCCGGCAGCTCGCCGCCGAATTTTTGCAGCGCGGCAGCAAGGCGACGGCACTCATCGGCGTCAACGATATGACCGCGCTCGGCATTTTAAACGAATTGCAGGCGCAGGGGCTGCCGGTGCCGCAGGCGTATTCGGTGTGCGGGTTCGACAACATCTTTTCGGCGCGCATTACGCTGCCGGCTTTGACGACGATTGACCACCACCTGCATGCGCGCTGCCGTTCCGCCGTTGAAATGATCGTCGAGCAGCACAACCGTGCGGAGTCGGTGCCGGCGCCGCTCGTCAATAAGATCGAATACGCGCCGCAGCTGATTGTCCGCGGCTCGACGGGGCCGGCGCCGAAATAACCTTTCGTCCCCTTTCCGCATAAGATAGCGCGGAGGTGGAAGGGATGATGGAGATGCAGACGTATCACTGCCAGGACCCGGCGGAAAACCCGGTGCCGGCGTGGCTTGTCCGCCGCAAGGAGGCGGAACCGAAGCCGCAGGAGTCGGACCCGGTCGCGCGCTTTAAACAGGATCCGGACGCTTTTTTCCCGGATTTTATCAGTCAAAAAGGCGGCCGCTAAAAAAAGCGGTGCCCTTCCGTTTCGGAAAGGGCACCGCTTTTCCTTTTTGGGGGTTATGCCGTCATCTGCCGAAGCGCTTTTTGCGGTAGCCGTTTTTGCGGTCGCTTTCCAAAACTTCGGTGCAGGCCCACGCCGCGGGCTTGCCGTCAAAGAAGAGTGCGCCGTCCTCACGAAGGCCGGTCACTTTCTGCGGCACATCCCCCGCCGTAGCGGGCAGGTCCTTCCACGAAACGGTGCCGTCCCCGGAAACGGGGTCACTCCAAACCGAAAACACGACGCACGCGGCCTCGCCGCCGCAGCTGCGCTCCAGACGCAGGCGGCCGTCGCGGTATACATACACACAGTCGCGGAATTTCCACGGCCCCGGCCCCCGCTCATAGCGGCAGGCGGCCTTCCCCTTCGGCACGGGGTCCCCGCGCTGCAGGGCGGCAAGCTCCTCAGGTGTCACCATCGGGTGCGCCTCCTTTTAGATGCAGTATTTCTCCATATAGGCGTCCATCTTCGGCAGCAGCGCCTCATAGCTGCCATGTTCGGAAAGCCACGCGCGGATGTCGCGCACGGTTACGAGCGAATGGACCGTGATGCCGAACTCCTCCTGGACCTCCATGATTGCGGTCTTGCCGGGCGTCTGGCCGACCTCACAGCGGTTGACGGAGATGAACATGTCGCGGCACTGGATGTCGCCGCACGCGCGCAGGATCGGCATCGTCTCGCGCACGGCGGTGCCGGCGGTGATGACGTCCTCAATGATTGCGATGCGGTCGCCGTCTTTCGGGCGGTAGCCGACGAGGTTGCCGCCTTCGCCGTGGTCCTTGACCTCTTTGCGGTTAAAGAAATAGGGCTTGTCGAGGCCGTACTCGCGGTACAGCGAGGCCGCGCAGGCCGTGACGAGCGGGATGCCCTTGTACGCCGGGCCGAACAGCGCGTCGAAGCTTGCCCCCGTGTCGTGGACGAGTCGGGCGTAGAAGGTGCCGAGGCCCGCGACCTGGGCGCCGGTCTTATAGTTCCCGGTGTTGACGAAGTACGGCGTGTTGCGCCCGCTCTTCGTCACGAAATCGCCGAAGCGCAGCACGTCGGCGTCCATCATGAATTCAATAAATTTCTGCTTTTCTGCAGCCAGCATCTTGCGTCTCTCCTCCGGAAGATTTTGTTTGTTTCATTATACCGCACCGGGCGGGAGAATACAAATAAAAGCCTTTGCCCGGCGGCCCTTTTTTGCCTTTTTGGCGCGCGGGGCACATAGCGAAGGCAGCGGCACAGATTCAAAAAGGACACCGCCGCAAGGCCGGGCGTAAAATCCCGGAAGCGGTAAAAAAACAGGGCTCCCCTGAAACTTTTGGCGCCTGGGCGTCGTATCGTTTACGAAGGGCAAACAGGAAACCCTTTCGGGCCCGGGCGTTTCCTGCCCCTTGTGTAAAACACGTTGAATCCGCAAAAGAAAGGAGGCGAGGCCGCATGAAATCCGCAAACCTGCGCGATGAGGCCTTTATGGAGCACGCCATTTCCGAGTACGGCGACCTTGTGTACCGCATGGCCGTGCTGCACACCGGAAGCCGCGAGGACGCGAAGGATGTGTTCCAGGAGGTGTTTTTCAATCTCTTGCAGACCGATACCCCCTTTGCCTCCGAAGAGCATTTAAAGGCATGGCTTCTGCGCGCCGTGCTGCACCGCAGCCGCGACCTGCTCGGCAGCGCGTACCGCCGCCACCGCACCGACCTGCGCGAGGATATCCCGTTTTCCGAGCCGGAAGACGCCGAATTGTGGGACGCCGTGCAGCGCCTCCCGCAGATGTACCGAGACATCATCCATTTGTATTATTTTGAGGGGTACGCGACCGGCGAGATCGCGGCGCTCCTCGGCAAAAAGCCCGCCACCGTGCGCACGCAGATGCGCCGGGCCCGGCAGGCACTTAAAAAACTTTTAGGAGGGACTTTTGATGAAACCGAACCGTTACCGCAAGATGGCCGAGCAGTTTCATGCAGAGGAACCGCTCAAAAATGAGACGCGGCAGAAGATCGCCGACGCGCGCCTGCGCCTTTCGCAGCCGAAAAAGCGCCGCCCGCGCTGGCAGCCCGTCGTTGCCTGTGCCTGCGCCCTCGCACTCGCGGTGGGGCTTTCCGCAATTCCGTGGCCGCAGGGCGTTTCGACGGGTGCGTCGGAAACTTCAAATAGTCAGAACACCTTGCTTGACGGATTTCTCTTGACGGCTTATGCCGCGGACGAAAATATTCAAGTTCCGGATAAAGCAAGTCATGATCTAGTTACGTTTGAAGGAAATGGCATCGGCGTTTGGAACGGGCCGTTTTACAGTGGATGCCTGTTCCAGATTGAGGGGCCGGATATTTTCACTGTTACACTTTCTATTGATAAAGGAAGTCTTTATCTCGAACATGATCTGGATCAAAATCCGGACGGCTCTGACGATTCTTCGAAAGAACTTTTGCCAAATCCAGTCACGCTTTCTTTGCAGGAAGACACGGCCATCGGCTTTGCATTAGATTCGGAAACGTATGCCTCTATCCCGGAAGGCGGCGATTTAAAAGAGGGCTGGCACAATTGCCTCGACTATTTCAACGGCGCAACGCTGACGATGACCATCACCTTTACGGATGGTACAACGCAGACGACGGAACATCACTTGAAAGCAGGCGGCTTAAAAATAGATAAAAATTCCACAGGGAATGAGCGGGCGCTGCTGCCTGTTGAAGTTTCCAAAGAAGAACAAACTTCGACCTCTTACATTTACGCCATCTACGACGAAGACTTTGTCTCCTGACCTTCTTTTCCATCTACACGCTTTTATACAATCCTTCCAGGCGCCGGTGCCCCCGGCGCCTCTTTTTTGCCTTTGCCCGCATCTTCCGGAAACGAAACGGAGGGAAGGGCCCGATCGGATTCAAAAACGCGGGCGCCGGCTCCCTTTGGGAAACCGGCGCCCGCCATGTTCATCCGATGCGCGCAGGCGCATGGTTAAAGTTTAATACGAAAGCCCGAAATTCAGTTCATAATAATTCCCGGCTGCGTCGCGGTAGGCGTACGCTTTGCCGTTTTCATCCTTCAGGGAATCGGGCATGTAGGCGTCCTTGTCATAGCCCGGCACGTCGTTCGGGCTGATACAGACGCCTTGTGCGTTGACTTCGAGCACTGCATCCCCGCGCGGCAGCGTAATCGGCAGCTTGCCCACCGGGGCGAACCGGCCGCACAGCACGTCCCAGACCGCCTGCTGGTACGTGTCGAAGCCCGCCGTCAGCGCGTCGGCGCATGGCTCCACGTTCCCGAGCTCCCACGCCAGCGTAAAGTTGACGTGAATGACCACCTTGCCGCCGCGGCCGCGCACGGCCTTTGCAATTTCCGCAATGCGGGAAGCGCCGGAAAGCGTCGTCTCCTTGTGTGTTTCCGCTTTCGGGCGGCCCTGCTGATCGACGTCGTGCACGACTTTGCCGTCGCAGATGTCGAGTTCCAAAAATCCCGGCGTCGCGCTGAAATACGCGCCCGAAGACGGCGAAACGAACAGAACCGCATAATCGGCTTTGGCCCGGTCATCGGTCAGCGTCCACTCTTTTCCGAGCGCCTCGCGCAGCGCGGCCGTTGCTGCCGCCGCGTCGCGTTCTTCCTTTGCGAACGCTTCGGCGTAAATTGTTTTCCCCGCGCATTTTTCGGGCGTCAAGGGCAGCGTGCCGTCATTTTTGAGCAGCACGACGCTCTTGCGGTGCGCGTCCATCGCCTGGTCCCAATACGCCGGCTTCCCCGCGGTTTTGGCGGCCGCCTTTGCGTCGCGGTAGGGATTATCGAACATGCCCAGGCGGAACAGCTCCGTCAGTGTGCGCGTGACGGCCCGGTCGATCGATTCATCCGTCAGGACGAGCTCCTCTTTCGTAAAGCCCTCCGGCAGCGGGTGCGTGTCGTAGTAGCCGTTTTGGCTGCGCTCGTAGGCCTCGAGCCCCGCGTCGTTGTCAAACAGGCCGCTGATTAGGTCAACGCCGCTGTTCGTGACCGCAAAGCCGATGCGTTCCGGCACGTCGAGCATCTCCACGCCCCAGTCCATGTTGTGGAGGATGCCGGTGTCGGAATTGATATAGCCCGCAAAGCCCATCTGCTTGCGCAGCAGCCCATCAATTAGCGGCTTATTAAAGGCAAAACCGTACGGCAGGAAATCGAGCGGCTTGCCGTCTTTGTCCTCTTGCGGGGCGCTCTTTTCCTTGGCCGGCTTCGCGTAGTACGGCATAATCGACGCCGCGCGGCAGTCAACCGCCACCTGGAAGGCCGGCAGATGGTATTTCTGCAGGCTGCCTTCGGTTTGGTAGACGTTCCACTGGCCCATCTGATAGTGCGGGTCAAAGCCGTTTTCGCGCGCGCCGCCGCCCGGGAAATGCTTGACGGTCATCGCGACGCCGTCTTCCGTCACGCCGTCCGCGCTGCCCTGGATGCGCGGGATCAAGTGGCGGAAAATGTCGCAGATGAGCTGTGTGTCCTCGCCAAAGGTGCCGAACGTGCGCTGCCAGCGCGGGTCCGTCATCGTGTCGGCCATGTACATGTAGCCCTTGCGCAGGCCCGCGGCGTTCCAGCAGTCGCGGATGCAGTCGGCAAATTCGTCGGCAATATGGAGGCCGTCGCCCTTGACAGCCGCCGCAATCCCCAGCGTTCCCGGCCACGTCGGGAATACGCCGGCCGCGTCGTTCATGCCGTAAACGACTTCACCGTTTTCGTTTCGGGAATTCGACACCACTTCCACCGGGATAAAATGCGTGCATTCCTCGGCGACTTTTTGCAGCTGGTTTAAATAGTCGGCCAGATCTTCCGCCGGCGGGTTCGCGCGCAGGATCAGATGGCGCGAAAACCATTCCTTTAACAGGGTAGAGGTGCCGGGCAGATGCTGGTCGCCGAAAATTGTGCGGCCGTGGAATTCACCCTCGTCGAGTGTGCCGGATTCGTCGAGGACCACCTGCTTTTCGTCATCGGCTTCGGCGCCGGATTTTGCGTTCTGGAATTTGCCCATGCGCCAGTCCGAAATGAACAGCTGCGCAATCTTTTCCTTGCGCGACAGGACCTTTACATACGCCGCGGCGCGCGTTTCCGGCGGCAGGCGCCAGTCGTTGACGGCGGAAACTTCCCCGGAACCGTCGATATCCTTAAAATATTTTCCGTCCTGCTCGAGAATGTTTCGCGCGACCGTACTCACGGTGGCGCCGTTTTCGTTGTGGTACACGCGGAAGCTGTCGGATGCTTTCTTTCCCATGGTTTTTAGGACCTCCTTTAACTTTTTGTTTGATTTATTCTATTTTATCACGCCCTATTTTTGAATTCTATAAAGTTTTTCAGTGGTTTCCGGAAAATTTTTGCTTTTCAAAAAAATTTCGGCGAATCCCGCAAAAAGGCCAAAGCACCGGGTGCCGCATCCGAAGAGGCAGCGCCCGGTGCTTTGTATCCATTTAGGAGAAATATGAGAAAAAACGTTTAATCAAGGGAAAGGGGGACCATCCGCTTTTCGTTGTACGACTGCAGGGCCGCCGTCAAAAGCAGATGGCTTTTGTGCGCCTCGTCGGGTGTAAAGCACGGGAATGCACAGGGCAGGCCGCGCAGCTCGCTGGTAAAGGCGGCGAGCATCTGCAAAATGGAGTCCGAGAACCCGAATTCGAAAATGCCGCCCGTGATGACGGGAAACAGCGGCGCCTGCCCAACGACGAGCCGCGTCCAAGCCTGTTTTTGCCCCATGGATTGGGTGAAATAGACGGCGTTTGGATCATCGGTCGTAAAGCGCGCGGACAGATTGATGCCGTCGATTTCGTATTCGACGGTGTTCGTGCAGCCCGGCGCCATGCGTTTCATTTCAAACACCATCGGGAACACATCGCCGTTTTGGTCGTGCCCCTCGCAGGAAAGGATCGCGTTGTCCCACGTTTCGCAGGGGACGGGTGCGCCGTTGGGGCCGGGGCGCGTTTTGACGAGGTTTGCAAGCTGCGCCCCGACCATATGCGGCAAAAGCCCGAGCCGGAACGGCAGATGCTGCGTGTGAATGCCGAGATCCCCCATGCAGCCGTAGTCGCCGTTTTTGTCGCGCTGGCGTTTCCAGTTGATTGGCTTTTTTAAGTCCATGTCGGAGGAATGCTTAATCGCAAAGCGCGCTTCGATCACCTGGCCGAATGCGCCCGCCTGGAACCAGCGCACGATCTGCTGGACGGCCGGGTAATACGGGAATTCGCTTGAGCAGCGCACAAAAACGTCCGGGCGCTGCTGCATCGCAGATTGGATGGTCTCGAAGGCGGACAAATCCATGCCGAACGGCTTTTCCCCCAATAAATGTTTGCCGGACAGGATGATATCGCGGTAGACCTTCGCGTGCAGCGCGTGCGGCAGCGCGCAGTAAACGGCCTCGATCTCCGGGTTTTGCAGCAGTTCGCGGTAATCGCGGTAAAAGGCGTGGACCGTCGGGATTTTCCGAAACCAGTTTAAGTTTTCTTCGGACGTGTCGCACGCGGCCACAATCACCGGGCGCGGCAGATCGCCTAACAGGTGCGGCCAGCGCAGGGAAGCGGTCGCGAGTTCGCGCCCCATAAGGCCGCAGCCGATAAAGCCAAAGCGGACAGGTTTCATTTAAGCGCCCTCCTTTTTTGCAAGCGACTGCAGCGCATCTTCGAAGTGCGAGAGCAGAAGATCGACCATCGCGGGGGTCGTGATCAGCGGCAGCTTCGTCAGGGCGACGGGCGGGCAGTTCGGCTTATACGCCTGCGCGCTGATGTCGATGCAGGCGTCGTTTAAAAACCGGCAGAACGCGACGGCATCCTCCACCGTGAAAAAGCGCAGCGCGGTCATGTGCGCCTGCCCTTCCACGCCGGCGCAGACATCCGGGTAACGCGCGGCGAGCGCCTTGGTCTGCTCCTCGTAATAGCGGCCCGCCTCGGTGATCAATGCGCCGTTTTCCTGCAGGAATTCGATCGTAATCAGATACACAAGGCTTGCGAGCTCTTCCTGGCCGTTTGTGACGAGCGCGCCGAATTGGTCGAGCGTGTCGAACGCCTTGCTGAAGAGGATGCGGCTTGCCGGATACTGCCCGCCGCCGAAGCCTTTGCCGATCGAGACAAAGTCGGGCTTTAACCCGTACTGGCGGAACAGGAACAGACCCTCGCACCAGGCGCAGGATTGGATTTCGTCGCATAAAACAGGTGTATCGGTTTCGCGGCACGCGGCGTAGGCGCTTTGCAGGAATTCCTCCGACAGTCGGATGCCGCCGTAATTCATCAGGATGATCTCATGGCAGAAACCGGCCGTCTTATACGGCGGCGTATTGTAGCGCTGAAGGATTTCCCGGAATGCTTCGGGGTCGTTGATCGGCACGGGTACGACTTTATAGAGTTCGGCGTCTTCCGCTTTCTTCTCAAACGCCGGCCACAGGCCGCGCATGGTCTGCGCGAAAATCGTCGTGCCGTGGTAGCCGGCCGTAACGCCGCCCGCGCGGTCGGCCATCACGAGGAAGACGGGGATGCGGCCGGCGTAGGGGGCGGGGGTGCCGTTTAAGGAATAAAAGCGCGAGAGCATCATTTTGAGCGCCGCCTCGACGGCCAGCGAACCTGTTTCCAGGTTAATGACGCCGTTTAAAACGCCGGGCTCCTTTTTCTCAAGGATCGCATTTAACGTTTCCTCGTCATCCGGCGCAAGGCCGTTGGCGGCGGCAACTAAGCGGCGCTCGAGCAGGCGCGTGATATAGCCGCGGGTGTTGTTGTGCGTTGCGTTCGGGATGCCGAGCTTTTTCGCGAATTCGACGAGCCGGTAGCCCGGGAAGCTGTGCCCGAGCGGGATGTGGTAGTGTTCGCTCTTGCCGGCAAAGTACAGTTTTCCGTTTTCGCCGATGCGGAAAGCGCCTAGGCCCCCCAGCGGGGAAGCGGGCGTGCGCTGTGCGGCGCGGTAGGAAGCGCTCGGTGCGCCGACGCCTTCACAGGAAAACGGCGGCACGGCCTGCTTTCCGATTTGTGCCATCAGCGCCTCCTGGCGTTCGGCGAAGGCGGGCGGGTAGAAGTCCACTTTTTCATTTGCGAGGGCCTCACAGGCGTCGAGCGATGCCCCGGTCAGGAAAGCATGGGCGCGGCAGACGGCTTTTAAATAGGCGCTCCCCAAAAGGTCCGAGAGCGAGCGCGATACGTTTTGCATCATGGAAATACCTCTTTCTTTTCAGTCGTATGGTTGGAAAATCGCTGCGGGATAAGATGGGAGAAGGGTTTATAAAGCACAGAATTCGATGCCCAACAGGCTGCACAGAAGCCGGATGCGCGCTTCAAAGTCGCCCAAGACGATGACTTCGTGGTGCGTGCCGCCGAGGGAGAGCCATTTCGTTACGCACGTTTCCACGCCGCTTGCGGGCCTGAAAAACAGGTACGGCATGTCGCAGCTTGCAAGGCTGCAGTCGTCCAAGACTTCTCCTTTTGCAAATAAAAGCCGGAACCGCTCGCCGCCCAAATAGGCCAGGGACATCACGGCCGCTTTTCCGGGTTCCGGGCAGAAGATGGGCGTGGGCGGGTTCGAAAGGCCGCCCTCCAAAAAGACACGGTCCATTAAGAACGGCTTGCGGTCGTGCCGGCAGGTTTTCCAGTTTCCCTCGCCCGCGTGGCACAAAAGGATTGCTTTGCGCGCGAAATCCATCATGTACATTTCACTGAAGTTTGCTTCGCCGCATAGGGAAATCATGCATGCCATCCACATGGCGGCGGTCGCGTCGCCTTCGGCGGCGTAGCCGAACCCTTCGGCCATCAGGTTCGACGCGGCTAAAAACGGCAGCTGCGTAAAGCGGCCGTCCGCGCCGAATTCATCAAAATGCGCCGTATAGCCCGCAAAGCCGCCGTCTATGAGGTATTGGCGGATGCCGAAGTACATGCGCACGGCCTCTTTGTGGCGCGCGGCCGGCATGGCGGGGTCGATCTCAAACAGGGTGCGCTCCGCTTCCATGCGCGCCTGGATCGCTTCCGGAGTGACTTCGTCGCAGTAGCGCTGCAGCGTGCCGATGGAATCATAGAAAAATTCCGGCCCGAGCTTGCGGAAAACCGCCATGTCATCGGTCACAACGTCGCCCATGCCGGGGAGTTTGCCGATGATGCTGATTTTCATGCGGCGCATGGCCTGCTGTGTCCGTGCGGCCGCGGCAAAATCGGCGACAAATTTCGGGAAGGCTTCCCCCAGCCGGTTGCCGGCGAAGAATTGGCAGGGGATGCCGGCGCGCAAAAGGGCATTGGCGTTATCCTGGGAACCGTGGATTCCCTGGTTGACCGTCAGGTCCCATTCCCCAAAGGCCGGCGTCGCGGTCTGCTGCGGCTGGATCAAAGCCAGGGCCAGCGGCAGATGATTTTCCTGCATGGCATGGACAAGATACTGCCCCTGCGAATAGCTCAAAAGCAGAATCAGGATGCCGTCAAACGGACCGGCGTTATATTGCGAGACGAGCGCCTCGATTTCCGCGCGGTTTTTTGCTGCGTGCGGGAACGTAAAATCGGCCGCATCGCGCAGGTCCTCCAAAACACTGTGCACATATGTCTCCTGGCTTTCGGTGATCCCCGGGAACAGGGGCTCGTATCCTTCGAGCATCAGGGCGAGGACGCCTAAGCGGGGCTTGGAAGATGGTTGCATAAGAAAACTCCTTTCACTTTTACTTTTATAAAGGGATCCTCCTTGTGGATGGATCAAACGTATAAGGGCTTTACGGCCTGATATAGCGCATGAAAGCGTGCGAGCGGTTTTTGATAGCGCAGAACCGCCTCTGCATCCGGGGAAAAACAGGCGGCGGGCTCTTTTTTGGGCATTTCGGGAGCGGAAAGCCACCCGTTTCCCCATGCGGCCAGCAGGGCGGCCCCCTGCGCGGAGGCCTCCCTGCAGGCAGGGACAAAGAGCGTGCGGTTGCAGACGTCCGCCTTGATTTGCTGCCACACCCGGCTTTTTGCGCCGCCGCCCAGCGAATAGAGCGCTTTGCAGGGGCAGGAAAGCGCCTCTAAAAGCGTCAGGAAATCGGAGAGCAGGAACGCGACCGATTCCATCACGGCGCGGGCAAACGCCGCGCGGCCGGTGGAAAGGGTGGCGCCGAAGAAGGCGGCTTTTGCCTGCGGGCAGAAATCCGGGTCCACACTGCCGGAAAGATAGGGCAAAAACGTGACGCCGCCGCTGCCGGGCTCGACCGACTCCGCCAGGGCGTCGAGGCGCCTGTAGGCCTCCTGTTCGGGAAGATCCCGGCAGAATTCGTCGCGGAACCATTTTAAGGCCATGCCGGCCGTGTTTCCGATCGGCAGGTACAAAAAACGCCCGCGCACGGCGTGCCGGTAAATGGTCACATGGTGCGCTTTTGCAAAGACGGGGGCGTCCGTGCAGGCGGCCGCAACCAGGGCGGTCCCCGTCGTCTCCGTGATGGTGCCCGGTGTAAGCCCGCCGGCGGAGAGTGCGGCGGCCGTTTGGTCCATTGCGCCCGTAAACACGGGGATGTCCGCAGGCAGCCCCAAAAACCGCGCGGCATGGGGGAGAAGCACGCCCGCTTTTTCGCCGCTTTCAAGGCAGTCGGGCAGCATCGAGCGCGGGATGCCGGCCCACTGTAAGGCGTCTTCCCAAAAATCGTCCGTTTGCAGGGAAAAGTAACCCGTCGACGTCTGCAAGGAGCGTTCGCTTAGGAAGTTCCCGGTCAAAAAGAAGAGCAGGTAATCCTCTAAAAGCAGGAATTTATACGTTTTCGAAAAGACGTCGGGCAGCGTTTGGCGAATCCATAAGAGCTTTGCGAGCGGTAGCGCGCCGCTTGGCGCCGGCAGGCCCGTCGTTTCGTAAAACGTCTGTTCCGGGAAAGCGGCGCCCAAGGCCGCGGCTTCCTTTTCCGCGCGGGCGTCGAGCCAGACGAGAAACGGATGCCGCGGCTCGCCCGCGCGGTCGACGGGGACGAGCGTTTCCCCCTGCGTGCTCAGACCGATGGCCGCCACGGCAAAGCCTTCCGCCTGCGCCAGGGCGGCGGTTACCCCGCGGCGCATCGCAGAGAGGTAGGTGCCGGCGTCTACTTCTGCGCAAGGGCCGGCGGTTTGCAGCGGGTACTCCTGCACGCTGCATGCGAGCAGCGATAAATCCGGCGAAAACAGGCACACTTTGATGGATGTTGTTCCCACGTCAAACACGGCGATGCACGGCTTTTTCATGGGCATCACGCCTTTCCGTCGCTGCCAAACACACGGATTAAGCGCATCGTTTCCGCTTTGACCGCCTCGATGGCAGAGGGCATCAGTTCAAATGCGCCCGACGTGGCCGTAAACTGTGCGTGCGCGGCGCGTGCCGCCGCCAGGTTCAAGGAGGTAAAAATATTGATTTTTGAAATACCGCCCGCGATGCACGCACGGAAATCCTCGTCGGACAGGCCGCTGCCGCCATGCAGCACGAGCGGCGTTTCGCACGCGGCCGAGACGCGGGACAGGACGTCCAAATTGAGCCGCGGCGCCTCCCGATAAACCCCGTGCGCCGTGCCGATCGCGATGGCCAGCGCGTCGCAGCCGCTCTGTTCGGCAAAGGTGAGCGCTTCTTCGGGCTGCGTGTAAATGCTTTTTGAAAGAGCGTCTTCCGCCGAGCCGTTTGAGCCGACGTGGCCGATCTCCCCTTCGACGCTGCAGCCGGCTGCGTGCGCGATTTTGACGAGCCGCGCGGTTTCCCGCACGTTTTCCGCAAACGGCCGCATGCTGCCGTCGTACATGACGGACGTAAAGCCGAGAGCGATCGCTTCCTCGACGAGTTCCGGCGTAAATCCATGGTCGAAGTGCAGCGCAACAGGCACACGCGCGCGGCGCGCGGGGCCCAATAACAGATCGGCGTAATCGGCCAGGGAAACAGGCCCTAACAGGCTTTCGGCGGGGCCTAACAGGACGGGCGCCTGCAGCGCTTCGGCCGCCTCGAGGATGCCGGCCATCATTTCCAGCGTTACGCAGTTAAATAGGCCCACCGCATAGCCTTTTTTCCGCGTGTCGCGCAAAATTTCAGAAAGGGTTACGAGCATTGCAAATCCTCCTTTTCTACGGGGAATACTTCCTTAATAAAAGATGGGAACGGGGCGCCTTTCGGCAGCGGCCTTCCGGGCGGCAAGGCAGCAGGCGGCGCTTTTGAGGCCTGCCAAAAGGTCCGACTGGGCCGCCTGTCCGTCGAGCACACGCAAAAAGTCGAGCGCCAGCCCCTCGTCGCCGCCAAAATGCATGCCGGCCGGAAACGTGAATTGATGGGTGATGGTCTGCGGGGTTAAGTAGGGGTCCTCGCGGATTGTGGCACTGTAAAAGTCGAACTCCACGCTCCCCTTCGTGCCAATGAGGCGTGCGCCGCGCCGGCCGGCATTCTTTTTGACAATGAAATTCTGGCTGTAGCTCCACAGTGCGCCGGATTTTGTCGTGAAGATCGCACAGGCGCCGTCTTCATTGCCCGTGTCCTCGGCAAAGCAGCAGCAGTCACCCTGCACTTCTTCCTTTAAAAGGTGGGAAACAACGTAGCTGCTTTCCGTACAGGTGTGGTACTCCGGGCAATCCGGGCAGTGCAGGCCCTTTGGGCGGTCGCCGCGGAAATGAAGCTTTTCGGTGGCGGCAAATGCGGAAATCGGCTCATCCCCGGTCAAAAAGCGGATGTAATCGATGTCGTGCGTCGCTTTCTGCAAAAAGAGCCCGCCGGTTTCCGTTGGGTCGCGGTACCAGCTGTGGTAGTACACGCTGCCGTAAGGGACGTTGTTGACCGCCTGTACCATCGTAATGCGCCCGAGCGCGCCGCTTTCCACAATGCGGCGCACCTCCTGCACGATTGGCGAGAGGCGCAGCGGGAAGCTGACGACGACACGGTCCGCCTGGGAGGCGCCTGCTTCCTTTAAGGATGCGTACTGTGCTTCGCTGATGCATACGGGCTTTTCCAAAAAGAGCGGCAGCCCCCGCTTTAGGACCGCGCACGCGAGCGGCGTATGCAGCGAACAGCGCGTCGCCAGAATGACGCCGTCGAGCGCTTCCCCATCCAGCATGGCCTGTGCGTCCGGATAGTACCGCGTATGGGCAAAATAGGGGTCTTCGGCGACTTCCTTTTGAATCTCTTTTGCGCGCGGGTCTGCAATAGCGGCTACGGTGATGTCCGCCTCCAGCGCGGCAAATGCCCGCATCAGGACACTCGCGCGCAGGCCGTAGCCGATAAAACCAATCCGTTTCATTTGTTGGCGCCTCCTTAAAATCCTAGGACGTTTTCAATTGCCAAAAAGTCCAATAAATTAGCTAATAGGTTTTCTTCGCAATCTTCGAAGTCTTGCAAAAACTGCGCGAAAATTAGAAAAGTAATATTACTTTATTATTAGTAAACAAAAGTCGCGCGGCAATCCAAAAATCTTCGAATAAAATTGCGAGATTCATCAAAAAACCGCTTGACATCCCGCAAAATTATTGATATAGTGTGATTGCGAAGAAAACTTCCACAGATATTATGCTACAGTTCCCAGCAGAAAGTCAAGAGGAAGTACGAAAAAATCTCGCTAAATCAAGTTAAAAGATTAGTAATATTTAGAAAGGAAGGGGTTTTATGATCGGCCGGTCAATCACCGCTGCACGCCCGCCGCGGCACGTCGGGAAGTGGGAGCGGTTCCTCATCTACATGCGCAAATATTGGTTTATTTATCTGTTGGTTCTGCCTGGGCTTATCTGTATGATCGTCTTTAATTACGGGACGATGTATGGTATCCAGCTGGCGTTTAAAGATTATTCGCCGCGGCTCGGCGTGTGGGGCAGCCCGTGGGTAGGCTTCACGCACTTTCAGGAAATGATACAGGACCCGAGCTTTATCCGCGCGTTTCAGAACACGGTCATTATCAACGTTTATAAGATCGCGTTCGGCTTTACGTTTAATGTGTTTTTGGCGCTGTTCATCAATGAGATCAAGCGCAAGAAGGTCAAAAGCGTCGTACAGACCTGCGTATATCTTCCCTATTTTCTGTCGTGGGTCATTTTCGCGGGTCTGATTCAGGTATTTCTGGAGTATCCCAGCGCGTCGGATTTAGGCGGTGTCGTCAACCAGGTCATCCAATCACTCGGCGGGCAGCCGGTTGATTTCCTAAAAGAGCCGTCGATGTTCCGCGGGATCCTGACGATCAGCAACATTATTAAGACGGCGGGGTATTCTTCGATTGTCTATTTTGCGGCGATGGCGGGCATCAGCCCGACACTTTACGAGTCGGCCGCGATTGACGGCGCAAACCGCAAGGATATGATGTTCCACATTACGCTGCCGCGCATCTTGCCGAGCGTCGCGATCATGCTGATTTTGGAGCTTTCGGGTCTCTTCGCTTCGAACTTTGACCAGGTTTATAACCTTTACAGCAACTACGTGCTCTCGACCGGCGATGTGCTTTCAACGTATATCTACCGCATCAGCCTGGGCGGCGGCACCGAGTACGAACTCTCCACGGCGATGAACCTCGTGCTGAATTTGGGCGGCCTGATTGTGGTCTTGATTGCAAACAAATTTGTCGAAAAGCTCGATGTGCAGGGCATTTTCTAAAGGAGGGATCTTTTCTATGAAACGAAATCGTTCGAAAAAGCCCTCCATAGGGCGGCGGACAATGCTGGGGCGCCTGGGGTTTAACTTCTATGATGTTTTTATCTATGGCTTCTGCATCCTGTTTGCACTGGTGTGCGTATACCCGATGTGGTATGTGTTCGTCGCGAGCGTGACGCCTTATGAAGAATATATCAAGGGCGGGCTGATGCTGTGGCCGCGCGGCGGGGTTGATTTCCAGTACTACATTGCGATTTTCAGCACGAAAAGCTTTTTAAATAGCCTTTGGATTTCGGTCAGCAAGACCGTTCTGGCGACCGTCCTCTCCGTGCTGGTTACGTCGACGATGGCGTACGCCGTCAGCAAAACGCATGTGCGCGGCATGAAGGTCATTAACGCGTTGGTGGTGTTTAACCTGTTCTTTACCGGCGGCCTGATCCCGCAGTACATGCTGTATCAGGATTTGGGGCTTCTGCGCTCCTACTGGGTGATGGTGATCCCCGGCGCGCTGAACATCACGTATTTTGTCATCATGCGCAACTACTTCACGTATTCGGTCCCGAAGGAACTCGAAGAGGCGGCGCGCTTGGACGGCTGCACGGATGTGGGGCTTTTCTTCCGCATCGTCATGCCCGTGTCGAAGGCGATGGTTGCGGCGGTCACACTGTTTATCGCTGTCATCAACTGGAACGATTACTATAACTACATGATGTTTATCGGGAACAAGACGGAGCTGCAGCCGTTTGCGTGGATTCTGCGCCGGATGCTTGTGGATCAGTCGATGATGAATACGGTCCGCAACGGTGCGGCGAGCCTCGGGCTGCAGACGCCGCCGCCGATGGCGCTGCGCATGGCGACGATTATCTGCGCAATGGTGCCGATTCTGTGTGTCTATCCGTTCTTGCAAAAATATTTTACAAGCGGCATCACACTCGGTGCGGTCAAGGAATGAGCAAAGCACATTCATTTTTTAGGGAGACAATTTTTGGCAAACCCCCGGAAACGGGATTTAAAAAACAGGATTTTTGAGATGAAACAAAGGAGGATTTCCGATGAAGAAGCAAAAGCGAATGCTCGCGATGTGTCTGGCAGCAGCAGTGGCGGTTAGTATGGCCGTTTCCGCGTGCGGCGGCGACACGGCATCCAGCGCCACGGCGTCCGGTGCCGCGTCCGGTACTGCAAGCGGCACAGCGGCGACCAATGCAGACCGGGAAACGGTCAACATCCGCTTTGCCCAGTATGGCAACAGCGTTGACGACGTCGCGGGTATGGAAAACGACCCGGTGAAGAAAGCCATTGAGGAAGCCGTCAACATCACGCTCGAGTACGATACGGGCACGGAGGGCTTCGACGACCGCATGCAGAACGAGCTCTTTACAGGCGGCGCCGCGGACCTGTTCCCCACGTGGGGCGAGTCGGAGAAGATTTCCAGCTGGGTGGAGGACGGCCTGGTCGTCAACCTTTCGGAGATTGTCAATGCCGACCCCGACCGCTATCCGACGCTTTATAAGATTTTCAATAGCGACGAATACAAGATGTATAACGAACTGTATACCGGCGATCCCGACAGCGCCTACGCGATCTATGGGATTTCCGCTTACGCCGAGCCGAGCTTCTCGGGCGTGCCGGTCTACAATTCGGCGATTCTCGAGGAGGTCAACGGCGGCAAAGTCCCCGCAACGGTCGACGAGTTTATCGACTATACGGAGGCCTGCGCGAAAGCCGGCTATGTCGGCTGGTGGCCGAGAAACGACAAGCTGACAAACTGGCAGCAGATCGACATGACGATTGCGCGCCCGCAGGGCACGACGATTATGCCGCCGACCGGCGACGCGTGGAACGGCTTCGTGCTTTCCGGAGAACTCGGCACGGATTCGGAAAAGTGGACGCTTGCGACTGTCAGCGACGAGAGCAAGGAAGTGGTCCGCCAGCTGCACGAGATGTATGAAGCGGGCGCGCTCGACAGCGGCATCGGCGTCAAGAGCGATTTCGACGACGCGTATGCGGAATTCGGCGCGGGCAACCTCGCAAGCGCGGATTTCGGCTTCGGCTATCCCTCGCAGTTTAAGGATTTCTACAACAATCCTTGGCTTGCCTCCAATCCGGACGGTCAGCTTTCGGATTTGACGCTCGGCACCGCCTTAACGGAAGACGGCAATTATGCGAAGACGTATTCGACCGGCACGTGGGTGGGCAGCCATTACTTCATCCCGACCAGCTGCGAGAACCCGGACCGTGTGCTCGACCTTGTCGAATTTGTCGCGAGCACCGAGGGCCAGGACCTTCTGCACAATACGAAAGACTACGTTTACCGCGATGACCAGGGCGCCGACTACTGGAATGCCGCAACGGCACCGTACGGCTACGGCGACGGCCGCTGCAAGTACGTGTGGTTCAGCTACATGTTCAGCGGCACGGAATACGAAGTCAATTTTGCCGATAACGATTGGTGGGAGGCCGTGTCCAACCCGATTGACAACAGCGAACACTGGGCGACGGAATCCGACCAGGCGGCGATCGAGTACGCCAGAGGCGTTGTCTCCGAATTCCGTGATGAAGTCAATGTGACGCTGCCGACGTACTACAACATGATCTCCCTGTCTTCGGACGCGGAAGAGATCCGTACGAAGCTGACCGATACGACGAACGAGTATTTAAGCCAGATGCTCGGCGGCCAGCTCGATATCGACGAAAGCTGGGACGATTATGTCGCGGCCTATGAACAAAACGGTGCGGCCGAACTCGAGCAGATGGTCAATGACGCCATTGCCACCGCGCGCGAGACGTACGGCGAATAAAGCCGAAGCTTTACGGCGATTCCTCTGTCAGCACAAAGCGAACAGCTTTGAGGGAATATATTGTAAATCATTTAAAAGGAGGAGCTTTTTAAAATGGCACAAAAACTCAGCGATCCCTCCGGCCGCGGCCGGGTAGAGGGGTATAAGGTAATTTTCCCGCAGATGCAGCATCCGTACACGGAGGCGGAAATCCAGGCGGTTGTCAACGTCATGCGCAATGCGGAAGGGCAGACGCAGGGCAAGTATCTCGAACAGTTCGAGAAGGATTTTGCAAAATTTGTCGGTGCAAAATATGCGTTCGGCGTCAACACCTGCACGAATGCGTTGAAGCTCGCGGCAATCTTCTGCCACATCCAGCCCGGCGACGAGGTGATCGTGCCGGCGTATACGTACTGCGCTTCCGCCATCCCGTTCGGCGACCTCGGCGCGAAAATCGTCTGGGCGGACATCAATCCCGATACGTGGACGATTGACCCCGACGACTTCGAGCGCAAGATTACGCCGCGTACCAAGGCGGTCGTAGCGGTCCATCTTTTGGGCATTCCGTGCGATATGAAGCGCATTATGCCGATTGCAAGAAAGCATGGCGTTAAGGTCGTTGAGGACTGCGCGCAGGCGCTCGACTGCCGCATCGACGGCCAGCATGTGGGCACGTTCGGCGACTTCGGATGCTTTAGCTTCCACGCGGCAAAGACGATGACGACTTTGGGCGAAGGCGGCATGTTCGTGTGTCAGGATGACCAGATTGCCCACAATGTCCCGGGCATCCGCCACAACGGCCTGTGCGCGTTTGAAGGCGAGCGCGAGCGGTATTGGGTCCCGGCGATGAGCAACGTCGACGAATTCTTAGAGGACCGCTGGCCGCAGAACTTCTGCATCGGCGAGGCGCAGTGCGCATTGGGTTCGGAACAGCTCAAGAGCGTCATTGCGAACAACGAGATTTTGATCGACCAGGACCGCCGCATCCGCGAATGGCTCAAAGACGTGCCGGAAATCTCGTTCCCGAAGGTCGTCGAAGGCGGCCGTTACGTGGTACATCAGTACGTTTTGCACTACGACGGCAGCAAGTACGGCAAGACCCGCGACGATTTGCTCGACCTTCTGACGAAGAAGTACGGTGTGCGCGCGATTGTCCAGTATTATCCGCTGTACCGTTACCCGCTGTTCCAGAAGAAGGGCTGCGGCGCGTATGACTGCCCGGTGCTCGACAAGTGGTGGGACAACTCCTTCTCGTTCCCGTGGTGGTGCGGTATTGACGACGAGAGCATGGAGATCATGTGTGATGGTCTGATCCACGCGGTGGAAGATCTGAGAAACGAAGCGTAAACGAAACAAAAACGGAGCAGCCGAAGGGAAAATGGTCTGACAAAGCGGGCCCTTCGGCCGCTTCTGTTGTTCCCAGTAAAAAGGAGGGGTTCAAAATGCAGGTAACCGGTGGTGTTTTGGCGCCGCTTGTAAACCCGTGCCGGGAGGATGACAGCCTCGATTTTCCGGCGCTGGAAGCGCAGCTTTCGCGGCTGCTCGATTCGAAGGTGGACGGGGTTTACCTCAACGGCGGCACGGGCGATGCCGCAAACCTTACCCAGGAGGAGCGGCTGCGGATTGCCGCCTATGCGGTGCCGCGCCTGCGGGCACGGCAAAAATGCGCCGTTGTGCAGGTTGGGCAGACCAGTTTGCGCTGTGCGCTGGCGCTCACGGAGCAGGCGGCGGCGCTGCATGCGGACGCCGTGGCGAGTGTGCCGCCGCAGAAGGATTTTGCGCAGGTGCGTTCCTATTATGAGGCGCTGACGCAGGTGGGCGTGCCGGTGCTGGTCTACTACATTCCCGGCATGACAGGCAAGGCGGCTTCCTATGAGGAACTGTGCGAGCTTTTGCGCTTGCCGGGCGTTTTGGGAATCAAAGTCAGCGACTGGAATTTGTTCCTTGTGCGCCGCCTAAAGCGTGCCTTTCCCGAAAAAGTCGTGTTTGAAGGGCTCGACGAGCTTTTGCTGCCGGGCATCCTTTACGGCGCGGACGGCTGCATCGGCACATGGGTGAATTTGCTGCCGGATTTTTATGCGACCGTTTTTGCACACGCCAAAAACGGGGAGGCAGAGGCGGTCCTGCCCCTGACGCAGCGGTTTGCGGCGTTTCTCACGCTTGCGTGGGACTACGGCGTGCTGAATACGTTTGAAGAGCTCATGTGCGCGAAGGGCTTTGCCCGGCGGTGCTTCCGGAAGCCCGGCACCTGGACGCCCGGCAGTGTGCCGCCGGACGTGCTCCAGAAGCTTTTTGCGGAGCTTTCTGCGCTCGAAGAGATGGCAAAAGCCCTTTCCTAAAAAAGAAAAAGCAAAACAAAGATTGGATGCCCATTCGGGCAAACGAAAGGAGTGTTTTTTACGATGCAGTACGCGAAAATTCCCGGACTCGAACAGGAAGTCAGCCGCATTTGCCTGGGTACGATGACATTTGGCAGCCCCGTCTCGGAGACGGACGCCGTCAAACTCATTGCATATGCAAAAGAAGAGCACGGCATCAATTTTATCGATACCGCGAACATGTACGAGGGCTATAACCGGTTTGCGGGCAGCGCGGGCGGCGTTGCCGAAGAGATTGTCGGCCGCGCCGTGCACGGCCATCGCACGGAATTTGTGCTGGCGACGAAGGTCGGCATGAAGGTCGGGCAGGCCCCGGAAGACGAGGGGACGAGCCCTAAGGCCATTGCCGCGCAGCTGCGCCGCAGCTTGCAGCGCATGGGCACGGATTACGTAGATATTTATTACCTGCACTGCTACGACGCAAACACCCCGCCGCATGAAATCGTGCGCGCCATCGCCAGGGAATTAAAGGCGGGCACGATCCGTGCATGGGGCGTCAGCAACTACACGGCCCCGCAGCTGCAGGCGCTTTTGGAGGCGGCGAATGAAGAAAACGTGCCGGCGCCGGCTTTGTGCCAGCCCCAGCTGAATCTTTTGAATCAGGAGGCGCTGCAGGCGCTTTTGCCCCTTTGCGCGAAAGCGGGCATCGGCGTTGTGCCGTATCAGGTGCTGCAGGGCGGCATCCTGACCGGGAAATATCACAAAGGTGCCGCGGCGCCTGCGGGCAGCCGTCTGGCGGAGAAGCCGGAATGGGTAAAGCCATTGACCGACGATGTTTATAAAATCTTGGCCGCCTGTGAGCAGGCCGCGCAAGAGGAGGGCGTTTCGATGACGCAGTATGCGCTGCGCTGGGCGCTGCGGCAGCAGGGCGTGGTCAGCGCGTTGATCGGCGTGAAGCGCGCTTCGCAGATTGACGAGGCCGCCTGTGCGGTGGCGCCGTGAGCACGGGGAAGGAAATCCCCTGGCGCGGGGAGTTTGCAGAAAAAGTCCTCTATGCGCCGAAAACGGAGCCGGGATTCGTGGCCTGGGCGGCCGCATGGGAATATGGGGACGGGCGCGTCGGCGTCTGTTTTGACGAAATCCAAAATGTGCCGGACCCCGCGCATGTGCCGCCGAAACTCGAATACGCGGAGGCGGCCGGCGTACCGGTTTCCTATGAGAGCGTCGAAGCGGGAAGCGCGGCACTGACGCGCTTTCGCGTTTATATGGCGTCAAAGGACGGCAGGAATTTTTCGGAAACCGGCCGGTGCCGGCGGGAGGAAGGTTCCTTTTGCACGATTGGGTTTCCGGATGGCCGCTTAGTGGGGTATGACGTGCCGCGGCGCGACGCGGACGGCTGTGCCTGGAGCACCTTTATCGCCGTGCGTGAAAGCCTCGACGGCGGCACCACTTGGGTCGAGCGCGGCCGGCTTTTAGAAGGCTGCGCGCCGTATCTGTGGCGCGTGCGAAAGCTTCCGAGCGGGAAAATTTTGCTGCTTGCCTCCCTGTACGGTACGCCGTGGGGGCCGGGGCGGGAGCGCCCCACGCGCAACACCACGCTGCCCGAAGAGGATTATGTCGGGAAAATCCAGACATTTTTTATGGAAAGCCGGGACGGCATTGCGTTTTCGGGCCCGCATTATATTTTGCCGGGCCTCGATGCGCATGAATTCGATGTGGCCGAGTATCCGGATGGGCGGCTGCTGTTTTTGGCGGGCGATGTCCAGGGAACAAAGGTGGGGCGGCAGTTTGTTGCGCTCCAAAACGGCCGGTGGATTAACGGCCCCGTGCTGCCGATCCATGCGGGCGCGCCGCCGTCGCCGGGTGAAAACCCGCAGGGCGGCTTTTTGCCGGAAACGTTTGTGTATGTGCAAAAAAGCGGCGCGCTGCTCGGTTACCGGCGCAACTGCGGCTGGTCGATTTCGAGTGATGACGGCGCAAACTGGGCGCGTGTCCAGCCGCCAACTGAAGAAAAAAAGCTCTACCAGCCGATGCTTTTGCTTTTGCCGGACAGCACGGCGCTGCTTTTTGGCCATGCCGGCGGCGACCAGGCGTTCGGGGAAGCGAAGATGTGCATGTATATCGAGCGCGCGGTTCCCGAAAGCGTTTCCCTGTTAAAAAAGCCCGCGCGCCTTTCTTTGCGGCGGTGCTTGTCTGCGGACGGCAGCCAGTACGAAAACGTGTTCGCGGCAAGGCTCACCGCACATGAGGAGCCCTTAGCGGGCAGGTGCGTGCGTTTCCGCTTTACAACGTATTGGAACGAGGACGGCAGCGTCAATCAAGCGCCGCAGCAGAAAGCGCCGCTGCAGGTTTCGGCCGTAACGGACGCGGACGGCTGTGCAAAAGCGGCGGCGGATGCCTATGACCATCGCGCGGATATCCATTTGAGTTATACGGCCGACTGCGTGTTTGCGGGGGACGCGGAAACGCTACCGTGCGAGAGCCCGAAAATGACGGTGCTGGCATTGACGCCGAAACGGCGCTGTCCGTATCCGTACGAGGCCTATTTTGCGGGCGGGGTCTTATACCTTTCACCGGATTTTTTGCAGGCGTTTCCCTATGCCGTTTATGTGCTCAAGCAGCACCTCGGCGAACGCCGCGTGCCGGTGGAAAACCTAGGGCGCGAGGCCGCGCTGCGCCTGTGTGCGTGCGGCGCCGCGCAGGAAAAGGAAGGCAGCTTTTTCTGGATTTCCAGTGTCCATGCGCCGTCCCCTTTGGCCGATGTCTGCGCCATGACAGCGGGAGAGTGGTATGTGTAAAATACGAAAAGAAACCATATAGGGCACTGAGACTGGACGGTGCGGAGAAAGGAGCCTAGAAGATACGATGGAATTTGGGGTCACGATTACAAGCGGAGCGTCCAACTGGCAGGTTTTCAGCCGGCGTGCGGATGGCACAGCGGAAATTTCCGTGCGGGGGCGATATTTCCCCGTGCGCCTTTCGCAGGAACTGCCGCTTTCCTTTACGCGCATAGAGAGCGTTTCGGCGATTGTCAAGGCGCGCATCGCGCTCGAGAGTACGGGTGAGGATGTGGTGCCGTGGACCGTGTGCGGGCTTTTTGGGGAAAACGAGTGGCGCGTGACGTTTTCGCACGTCCCGCAGGGCGGTTTATACCGGATTGAGACGTACATGGAATACACGGGCTGGGACGGCCTTTCCTGCACACGCGGGGATATGGTCCATCACATCGGCGTGGGGGATGTGTATTTGATTGCCGGGCAGAGCAATGCCGCCGGCCGCGCGAAAGGGCCCGTGGAGGATGCGCCCGACCTTCTGGTGCACGTGTTCCGCACAAGCGGCGCGTGGGATTTGGGGACCCATCCGCTCGGCGAGACGACGGGCGCGAAATTTGTGGGCCACTACGAAAACCATAACCCGGGCCACAGCCCGTGGCTCTCCTTTGGGAAACGGCTGGCGCGCGAGCTCGGCTATCCGGTGGGGCTTGTTCCATGCGCTTACGGCGGCGCGCCGCTGCGCTGGTGGAACCCGGCGGAAAACGGTGCCCTGTTTCAAAACCTGCTCGCCATGAGCCGCGCCGCCTGCGAACAGCCGAAAGGCGTGCTTTGGATCCAGGGGGAAGCGGAAGGCTATGAACAGAGCGCGGAAACGTATTTGCCCCGGTTTCAAAATCTGGTAAAGGAACTGCGCAAGGCGTTCGATGCGCCGTCCCTTCCCGTTTTGACGGTACAGATTAACCGCTGCTATGAAGCCCCCAATGAGGCGCTCGACCGCCAGTGGGGCATCGTGCGCGAGGCACAGCGGCAGGCGGCGCGGGAAATCCCCGGGGTTACCGTCGTGCCGTCTGCGGACCTTGCCGCCTACGACTTTATCCACAATGCCGCCGAGAGCAACCTCGTAATTGGCGAGCGCTGCGCGCGTGCGGCGCTGGCGGCTGTTTATGGCCGGCCGTTGGATTGGGAAGCGCCCGAAGTGGAGAAAGCCGAAAAGACGGCGCCCGACACCGTGCGGCTGACGTTTTCCCGCATCCGCAATTGGCTGAACCCCTACGAAGTGCCGGCGGCGCTTTTGCCGTTTGACGCCGAGGATGGGGAAGGGCTGTGCCATCCCGTGCGCTACGAGGTGGGGCGCGATACGCTGACGCTTTCTTTCCCGCGGCCCCTGCAGGAAAAGGCCGTCTTGCACGGCGCGTGGCGCATGTATCCGGGGCCGGCCATCCCATGCGACTGTATGCGCATGCCGATGCTTTCGTTTTACGGCCTTGCGATTGAGGAAGAAGAGGAGGGGTCCACGTGAAGCCGCCGTTTCTCTACACGTTCCGTTTCTGCTGCGATCCGGGATTTCGCGAAGAGGAGGAGCTCGAGAGCCTGTCGCAGTTTGTGCAGTGCGCGCAGATCGACGACGTCGCGGTCTTTGCAAACGTCGAGGAGCTGAACACCGGCCATATGACGTTCGAAGAGCAGGACCGGTATCTGGCGCTCATGCGCCGCGTTCAGCAGAGGCTCTCTCCGTTTAACGTGACGATGTCCGTCAACCAATGGCACAGCGTCATGCACGCGGACCTTGGAAAATGTTTCCGAGAAGAAGACGAGTTCCGCCCGATGGTGGATATCGATGGGCGCGAATCGGACCTGTGCGTCTGCCCGCTGTCGGAAGCGTGGCAAGCGTATATCGGCGAGCTTTACGCGCGTTATGCGGCGCTGTCCCCGTTTTTATTGTGGGTCGAAGACGACTTTCGCCTGCACAACCATGCGCCGCTGCATTGGGGCGGCTGCTTTTGTGAGGAACATATGCGCCTTTACAGCGAGCGCGCGGGCAAGACGCTTTCGCGGGAAGAATTCGTGCGCGGCATTCTGGCGCCGGGGGAGGTCCATCCATACCGGAAAATCTGGCTGGATGTCGGCTTCGAGACGATGCGCAAGGCCGCCGAGGCGATCGAACGGGCGGTGCATCGGGAAAATCCCGCGGCGCGCATCGGCCTGATGAGCTCCGACCCGCACATCCATGCGGCCGAGGGCCGGCGCTGGGGCGGCCTTTTGAAGGCACTTGCGGGGGATACGTGCCCCGCGGACCGCATCCATCTGCCGGGGTATCAGGAGACGGCGCCGGGGCTTTACCTAAATACGTTCAACCAGGTTTCCATGCTCACGCGCGCGTTTTTGCCGCCGGAAACGGAAATTTACCCGGAACTCGAAAATTATCCGTTTTCACGCTTTGCAAAGTCGAAGCGCTTTACGCGGTTTCAGCTTTTGTGCCTGTTTCCGCTTGCCGCCGACGGCGTGATGCTCGACCTCTTTGACCTAAACGGCAACGGCATCGTCTGGCAGGAAGGCTATCAGGAGATGCTGCGGGAAGTAAAACCGTATTTAAACGCCGTCGCCCGCTTCCGAAAGCCTTTTGCGTGCGGGGCGGACGGCGTGCGGGTGCTCGTCTGCGAGACGTCGGCCTATACGCTCCACACGTCCCGCGGCGCCGAAATGGAGGAGCTTTATCCGCAGGAAACGTTGTTTGCGGGGCTTTTGCCGGCGATGGGGATTCCCTACCGCTATGAAACTTCCCCGGACTGCGAAGGGCAGATCGTTGCGGTGTCGGGGCAGGTGCTGCGCAATTGGGACGAAGAGACGATCCGCGGCCTGTTTATGAAGAATCGGGTGCTGCTTTCCGGCGACGCGGCGTGTGTGCTGCTCGAACGCGGCCTTGGGGAGCTGGCCGGGCTTGAGGCGGCGGAATGGATGGTGCAGGACGAGGGCGCGTATACGTACGAGCAGGTCGTAAACGGGCGCGTTTACGGCGGGCTGCGGGAAGCGCGTGCGTCGGCCGTGATCTCCTGCAGCGACGCGCTGCGGGTTACATTCGCACCGGGGGCGGATGCCGCGCTTTATACGGCCTTCTTCGATTCGTTCCGCCGGCGCACGGCGCCGGGGGAGGCCCTCGTAAAGGGGCGCGTGTTCCTTTACCCGTTCGGCCGCTTCCCGTCGCCGATTGAGATCCCGCCGATGCTGTTAAATACTGTTCGCCAGGAGATTTTGCAGGAGGCCCTTTTGAAAATGGGGGCGGATTTCCCGATGGTGCAGGGGGCGCCGTATGCGGCGCCGTACACCTGGCAGGACGGGAAAAACCGCGGCGTTTACCTCGTCAATGCGAGCACGGAGGACATCGAGACGCTTTCCCTGCGCAATGTTTGGGCAAAGCGTGTGGTTGCCTTCGATTCCCGCACCAAAACGGTGCAGGCGTTTTTGACGCAGCCGGATAAAGACGGCGTGCGCCTGGCGCTTTCCCTGCCGGGCATGGAGGCGGTCATGCTCTGGTGGGAACAAGACGAAAAGGAGTGAATGGACACGATGCAAGCGAAAATTTTAAAGCGGGACTGGGTGGTCGAATGGTTCGACGAGCGCCAGTGCTACCATATGCCGAGCCTCACGCGCGCGGCGAACGGGAACCTTCTGGCCGTATGGAACGGCGGGTTTTTGCAGTGGAACGGAGACCCGATGGGCCGCGATGCGAAAGACTGGGTTTCGATTTTAGAGCCCGGCGCCGAACACTGGAGCAATCCGGACGCTGTCGGCAACGACATCCGTTACTGCTGCCATGACCCGGTCTTTGTGCAGAACCGGAAAGGCGAAATTTATCTTTTATTTGCGAAATTCCTCGATACCGAAGTGAACTTTGCAACGTGGTGCAACGGCCGTGACGAGCTGTGGATCCGCAAGACGACGGACGGCGGCCGCACCTGGGAGCCGGCAAAACCAGCGGGGATCCAGAGCGGGCACGCCTCGAACGACAGCGTGCTGCTGCCCGACGGGACCATCGTTTTGGCCTCGACGAGCAGCGAGCTGCCCGACAAATATTTTGGCGCCGTGCGCGTCTACCTCTCCCACGACGACGGGGAGACGTGGGAAAAAGGGCCGATCCTTTCCGCGGAAGACGGCACGCTCATTCGGGAGCCGGCTTTGTGTCTGCGCCCGGACGGCGTTTTGCGCATGTTCACGCGCACATGCCCCGGCAATACGGGCTGGGGCGCCGGCTGTCAGTCCATCCCCTGCTACACGGCGGAAAGCCGCGACGGCGGGAAAACGTGGACGGCCCCTGTGCCGTGCGGCATCCTGAATAACGAATCGAAAATCGATGTGCTTTCCTACAATGCGGATACGATTTTGATGGCGTATAACGATACCCCCGTGGCGGACTGGCACGAGAGAAGCCCCTTGACGCTTGCCTATTCGAAGGACGAGGGGAAAACCTGGGACAATCTTTTGGAATTGGCGCCGGCGCCGGGGAATAAGTGCCAGCCCGCCATGTGCCTCGACCGGGAAGGGCTGCTCCATGTGATTTATATGCACCGCCATACGGCCATCGAGCATGTGGTGGTGGAGATCCGGGACGAATAAAGCGCCATGCCGGACGAAGAAATGCTCGCCTGCATCCTGCGGATGGGGGAACTGCTGCTTTCCAACGGCGCGGAAGCGATGCGTGTGGAGGATACGGTCACACGGTTGTGCCGCGCGTACGGCTTTTCCGATATCCATATCTTTTCGATCCCATCGAGCATTGTGCTGACGGTTAAGACGGAAACGGGGCGCTTTTTGACGATGACGCGGCGCGTGCGGCAGCGGGGGACGGACCTCGGCTGTGTTGCACGGGTCAATGCGCTTTCCCGCAGGCTTTGTCAGACGCCGCTGCCCGCCAAACAGGTTTCCGCGGCGATTGCGGCGATCCTGCCGCGCCCGATGCCGCTTTTTCTCCATGTTTTGCTGTATGCGCTGGTTTCCGCCGTCTTTTCGACTTTTTTCGGCGGGACGGCATGGGACGCCGTGGCGGCGGCCGGCAGCGGGGTCTTGCTGTCTTTCGCGGTTTTGGGGATGCAGAAGCTGCGGCTCAACGAGGTCTTTTCGGCCTTCGCGTGCAGCGCGCTGACGGGGGCTGCCGCCGCTGCGCTCACGGCGTGCGGCGTTGGGGCGCATCTGGACCAGATTTTAATCGGGAACATCATGCTGCTAATCCCCGGCCTCGCGTTTACGGCTTCCCTGCGCGATATGATCAGCGGCGACACCATTTCCGGGCTTTTGGGCCTATGTGAGGCGGTGCTCAAAGCGCTGGCGATCGCGGCGGGGTTTGGCGCGGCGCTGCTGCTGTTTGGGAGGTGAGCGCTTTGCTGAAAATCTGGATGGCCGCCGCGGGTGCGGTCGGCTTTGCGCTTCTGTTTGGCGTGCGGGGCAAAAAGCTTTTTTGGATTGCAGGCGGCGGCGCGGTGGGCTATGGCGCATATGCCCTCTTTTTGGGGATGGGGCAGGGCGTTTTCTCGGCGCTTCTGCTCGCGACGCTTTTGACGGCACTGCTCAGCGAGGCGCTGGCGCGGCTGCAAAAGGCGCCGGTGCTGCTGTTTTTGGTGCCGATGCTCATCCCACTGATCCCCGGCGGGGACCTCTACTACGCAATGTACAGCTTTGTGCGGGGCGAAGGGGCGGTGTTTGGTGTGCGTGTGCAGCTTGTGCTCTCCGAGGCTGCCGCGATTGCGCTGGGGATTTTATGTACGGCAAGCGGGGTCAATGTATGCAGGAAAATTCTGCACGGCGTTTGGCGCCGCCCTTTTTTCTGAAAATGCATTGCGGGGCGTTTTTGCACGGCGTATAATAAACCCCAGATTGATAAAAAGGAGGGCGGGCGATGGAAAGCAATCGCTTCGGCATCCCGAAAGCCGACTACTTTACGGAAAACAATAACCGCTATACGGGGAGCTGCGGTAGCTTCCGCTTTTGCCTCGACGCGGGCGGCGACACGCTGCGGGCTTCCGTGTGGCACGGCGAAAAATGCCTGGAAAAGTCAGAAGTGGAAGCGGAAAAAGAATTTTCAAAGGACGCGGAAGGCTTTTTGGCTGCGCTGCAGTGGCTGGAAAGCCAGGATGCGGCGGCCGGCGCAAAAAATTAAAAAAATGCGCGTTCCCCCCTTGCGTTCTACCGTGGATGTGATAAAATCGCATTCGGAAAGTTTGTAGCAGGGGGTTATGATGGATGACAAAGGACATGACGGCCGGATCGCCGACAAAGCTTTTGCTGGCATTTACGGTCCCGCTATTGTTCGGGAATATTTTCCAACAGCTTTACTCGATGGTGGATACGATCATCGTCGGGCAGTTTCTAGGCACGGGCCCGCTGGCGGCGGTGGGGTCGACGGGCTCCATCAATTTTTTGATCATCGGTTTTTGTGAGGGCGTGTGCAGCGGCTTTGCCATCCCCATCGCACAGCGGTTCGGCTCGAAGGATTTCGACGACCTGCGCCGGTTTATGGGGAACATCGTATGGCTTGCGGTCGCGTTTGCGGTGGCGCTCGCCGTGCTGACGGTGGTGTTCTGCCGGCCGCTTTTGCAGCTGATGCAGACGCCGGCGGATATCATCGACAACGCCTACGACTACATCGTCATTATTTTCGCGGGTATTCCGGCAACGTTCTTTTATAATATTCTGGCCAGCGCCCTGCGTGCGCTCGGCGACAGTAAGACGCCGGTTTTGTTTCTGGTGCTCTCGTCGGTCATTAATGTGGTGCTCGATTTGCTGCTTGTCGTCGTAATCCCGATGGGCGTGGCGGGCGCCGCGGTGGCGACCGTGATCTCGCAGGCCATTTCGGGTTTCTGCTGCCTGTTGTTCGTGCGCAAGCGCTTCCGTTTATTGTGCTTTACGCGCGAGGACGCGAAGTTCGAGCGGGGGCACGTGAAAATCCTTTTAAATATGGGTTTGCCGATGGGGCTGCAGTTTTCGATTACGGCCATCGGCAGCGTCATTCTGCAGGCTTCGGTGAACCTGCTCGGTTCTGGCGCCGTGGCAGCCGTCACGGCGGGTTCGAAGCTGTCAAACCTGTGCTGCTGCGCGTTTGACGCCTTGGGCGTCGGCATGTCGACGTACGGCGGGCAGAACATCGGCGCCCGCAAAAAGAGCCGCCTGACCCCCGGCGTCCGTGCGGGCATGACGCTCGGTTCGATCTATGCGGTTGTCATCCTCGTCGTGCTCATCCTGTTCGGGCAGCATTTGGCAACGCTGTTCGTTGATGCCGGGGAAACGGAGATCATCGCGGACGCTTACCAGATGCTCGTGACGAACGCGGTGTTTTACATCCCGCTGGTCGGCATCTACGTATTCCGCTTGATTATCCAGGGGGTCGGTTACAGCAAGGTCGCGCTGTTCGCGGGCGTTGCGGAGATGGCTGCGCGCACCGTGGTGGGCCTTGTGTTTGTGCCGCTGTTCGGCTTTACGGCGGCGTGCTTTGCAAGCCCCATTGCCTGGATCTGCGCGGACTGCTTCTTGATCCCGGCGTACTTTATGGTCTTAAAGCGCCTGCCCAATGACCCGAAGCCCACAAAGGATCCCCTGCCCCCGCCGGCGGCGGACGGCGTATAAAAAAGCGGCCGCAAAGAAATTCATTTTCACGGATATACTTAATAGATTATTAAGAAAAAGGCACCGAATAAAAAACGGACCGGCACCCTGCTGCTTTGGCAGGATGCCGGTCCGTTTTGTTTTATCGCGTTCCGTTTGCGGCGGAGGGTTCCTCCCGCACTGCGGCCGGCGGCAGGGTGCCCTTGCGGCGGCGGTACTGGCCCGGGGTGATGCCCTTGCGCTGGCGGAAGATTTTTGTAAAATAGGTCAAGTCTCCGATGCCGCACTGTTCGGCGATTTCCTGCACGGTGGATTCCGTGTGGGTCGTCAAAAGATACGCCGCGAAATCGAGGCGCCGGTTCGTGACGAATTCGGTCAGCGTCTGGTGGACTTCCTTTTTAAACCGCGCGGAAAGATAGCTCGCGTTGACATTGGCGAGTTCCGCCAAACGCTTTAAGCTCAAATCCCCCGCGATGTCGATGGAGATGTAGTGGATCACCTGCTGGATTAATGGCGAATACCCGCGCGCCGCGTATTGGTTTGTCAGCTCGCAGTAACGCCGAAGCATGTCCCGCGTCAGCGCGGAAACGCCCCGCACGGAAGTCAGCGCTTCGATTTCGTGCGCATAATGCCCGGAAATCTGGTCAAGATAAATCGGATGGACCTGCGCTGCCTGCGCCCCCTTGCGGCACAGCGTGTTCAGGATAATCAAATAGTTCTTTTCGTCGCGCAGCCGGTCCGGCAGCCGCTGCTGCACGGGGACTTTGTGCACGACGTCCAGACATTTTAACGCCCCGTTTACATCGCCGCTCGCGATGCATTCCATCATTTTTTCCTCACCCTCGTAGCGCTCCTCGAGCTTTTTTAGAATGCTCATCGGCGGCTGGTCCTGCTGGCTGTTGGAAACATAACGCGTTTGCAGCGCCTGGATCATCTCGTTGGAGAGCTCGTTGGGATCCTCTTCGCCGGGCAGCTTCCGTGCAAGGAAATCCACATCGTGTAAATTCCATACACCGTCGAACGATTCGTCGTACAGTGCTTCTCCCAGGCAGGCCAGGTACTTTTCGGTCCCTTCCTGGTCGGCCAGCACGGGGAGGTTTGCATAATATTGTTTGACGAACGATTCAATCGATTTGTCCGCTTTGAGCTTTGCCCACAGTTCCCGCACATGGCCCACCGTCATGCGTTCAAAGGAAAACGGCCCGCAGAGCAGAAGGTCTTCGGCCTCCGATGCCGGCAGGGGGATAAAAATATAATTGCAGGCGTACAGATCTTCCAAAATCCAGATACGCGACGGATTTTTGGCCATGGACGTCTGCATGCGCGCGGCAAGCTCTATGAATGCGTTGGTGCTGCCAAACAGCATATTCCGCAGCCCGCGATCATAGTCCGGGTTCGGCCGCAGCGGATAGGAACACCGGTGACAGTCTAATCCAAGCCGTTTAAACAAATTTTCTGTGAAGTGCAAAAGATTTATATCCACGGCGCTAACCCCTTTCTTATAATTCCCTTTATGTATTTTAGTATATTTTTTTGTTTTGTGCAAGTTCGAATAAAAATTTGACTAGAACGAAACAAAATTATTATAACTTCTTCTTTTCATTAAAATTATAATAAATACATACAAATTTTGAATTCAAGGAAAGGGGAATTCAACACTATGGCAAATGGCAAAAAGGCCATCCGAAAGTTCGGTATCCGAGACTGCATCGGCTACGCGTTCGGCGACTTCGGCAACGACTTTACGTTTATCCTGTCGTCGACGTTCATGATGATCTTCTATACCGACGTAATGCAGGTTGACGGCGCAATCGTCGGCGGCCTGATGATGGCAGCACGTTTCGTAGACGCGTTTACGGATGTCGCGATGGGGCAGATCGTCGACCGCTGCAAGCCCGGCAAGAAGGGCAAGTTCGCCCCATGGATCCGCCGCATGTGCGGGCCCGTGGCGGTGGCGTCGCTGCTGCTGTACGCGTCCTGGTTTCAGGATATGCCGATGGCATTCAAGATCTTCTGGATGTTCTTCACGTATCTGCTTTGGGGCAGCGTCTGCTACACCGGCATCAACATCCCGTACGGCTCCATGGCTTCCGCAATTACGGACCAGCCCGACCAGCGCACGCTGCTGTCGACATTCCGCAACTTCGGCGCCACGCTCGCAAGCACGGTCATTGGCGTCGTGCTCCCGCTGGTCGTCTATTACACGGACGACAGCGGCCGCCAGATCCTGTCCGGCACGAACATGTCCATCGCGGCAGTGATTTGTTCGATCGGTGCTGTGGTTTGCTACCTGCTCTGCTACAACCTCACGACAGAGCGTGTGCAGGTTCCGCAGAAGAACGAGAAGTTCTCACTCAAGCAGCTCGGCCTGCAACTCGTGCACAGCCGTCCGCTGATCGGCATCGTCGTCTGCGCATTGATCCTGCTGCTGACGCAGCTTTCGCTGACCGGCTTTGGTCCGTATCTCTATCCGTACTACTTCAAGAGCAACACGATGATGTCCGTTGCGACGGCGTGCCTGACGGCCGTGACGATCGTCTTCTCGTTCATCATCCCGGTGGTTTCGAAGCGCATCGGCAAGAAGGAACTCTCTACGGTTGGCGCTATCATCGGTGCGGTCGCGTTCTTCATCCTGTTTGTTGTCCATACGACGAACCAGGTCGTGTTCCTCGTACTGTATGCCATCGGCATGCTGGGCATCGCGTGCTTTAACACGCTGTGCTGGGCAATGATTACGGACGTCATTGACGAGGATGAAGTCCGCAACGGCGAGCGTTCCGACGGCACGATGTACTCCGTCTATTCGTTCGCACGCAAACTCGGCCAGGCGCTGTCTTCCGGCCTTGTCGGCGCGGCAATTTCCGCAATCGGCTACGATGTCAATGTGTATGACCAGGGCGTCGCGGATGCGCTGTACAATTGCACAACAATCGTCCCGGCCATCGGCTTTGCCGTCTTGGCACTGGCACTGATTTTCCTGTATCCGTTGAGCAAGAAAAAGGTCGACAAGAACTCCGCCATCCTTGCAGAACGGCATGCGGGCGACCACAAGAATGCATAATTTCTTTTCATAAAGACAGATCTCCTGCAATTCTGTTCTCTTAAAATTCAGCACTACATTTGGAAAGGCGCCTTCGGTTTTCCGGAGACGCTTTTCTAAAAAACGCAAATGCAAATATCATCATGCGAAAGGACGGTTGTTTCCCATGCTGTATCCAACTTTAACACCTTCCCGCCTGCTCGTGGACTTGAGCGGGATCTGGGACTTTAAGCTCGACCACGACGGCGAGGGCTTTGAGGAGAAGTGGTATGCTTCCCCGCTTTCTGACCCGATGACGATGCCCGTACCGGCGTCTTATAACGACATCAAGGAGGGCGTCGACTTCCGCGACCATTACGGCTGGGTGTTCTACCAGCGCCACATCGCGATGCCGCCGTTCGCGAAGGGCCAGCGCATTTTGCTGCGCTGCGCGGCTGTGTCGCATCATGCAAAAATCTATTTAAACGGCGAGATGATTTGCGAGCACCGCGGCGGCTTCTTGCCGTTTGAGGTCGATATTTCCGACAAGCTGACCGACGGCGACAATCTTCTGACGATCGCGGTCGACAATGTCATCGACTACTCGACGCTGCCCGTCGGCGGCAAGGCGAACATGCTCAGCGGTATGGCGCCCACCGGCGACACCGCGCCGAAGACGAAGAAGGAGAATAACCCGAACTTCGACTTCTTTAACTATTGCGGCATCAACCGCCCCGTGCAGATCTACACGACCCCGCAGGATTATATCGAAGATGTCACGCTCGTGCCGGAAGTCTGCGGCAAGGACGCGAAGATCGCCTATGAGATTAAGACCGTCGGCACCGGCGACTGCAAGGTTTCCGTCTATGACCGCGAGGGCAAACTCGTCGCAGAGGCCGAAGGCACGACCGGCGAGCTGTCCATCCCGGACGCAAAACTGTGGTGGCCGCTCCATGCGTATCTTTACAATGTCAAGGTGCAGTTTGCCTCTGACACCTACGAGCTGCCCTACGGCATCCGCACGGTCAAGGTCGAGGGCACGAAGTTCTTAATCAACGGCCGTCCGTTCTATTTCAAGGGCTATGGCAAGCACGAGGACACGTTCCCGAACGGCCGCGGCCAGAATCTGCCGATGAATGTCAAGGATATTTCGCTGATGAAGTGGCAGGGCGCGAACTCGTTCCGCACGAGCCATTATCCGTACAGCGAGGAAATGATGCGCCTGTGCGACGAGGAAGGCATCGTCGTGATCGACGAGACGACGGCAGTCGGCATCAACCTGCAGTTCGGCGGCGGCGCGAATTTCGAGGGCGAACATATCTCGACCTTCGACAAGGAGCACGGCGTCCAGACGCAGGAGCATCATAAGGAAGTCATCCGCGACCTGATTGCCCGCGACAAGAACCACGCCTGCGTCGTCATGTGGTCGATTGCAAACGAGCCGGATTCCGCGGCGGAGGGCGCGTATGAATACTTTGCGCCGCTGTATGCGCTGGCCCGCGAGCTCGACCCGCAGAAGCGCCCGTGCACGCTCATTAGCGTCCAGGGCACGACGGCCGCGACCGACTGCTCGGCGAAACTCAGCGATGTCATCTGCTTAAACCGCTACTACGGCTGGTATTTCGGCGCGCCGGACCTCGAAGGCCCCGAGCAGCAGCTGCGCGCGGAGCTCGACGAGTGGGTCAAGCTCGGCAAACCGGTCCTCTTCACGGAGTACGGCGCCGACACGGTCATGGGCTTCCACGACACGACGCCGGTCATGTACACGGAGGAGTACCAGGTCGAGTACTATAAGATGAACAACCGCGTGTTCGACGACTATCCGAGCGTCGTCGGCGAGCAGGTCTGGAATTTCGCGGACTTCGCGACGAGCCAGAGCCTCCTGCGCGTGCAGGGCAACAAGAAGGGCCTGTTCACGCGCGACCGCAAACCGAAGCTCGCGGCGCACTATTTCCGCCATCGTTGGCACGAGATTCCCGATTTCGATTACAAGAAGTAAGCTTTTTGCTATAGTGGAATGCACAGCACAGCGGGAGGCTCTGCTTTTCCCCCTTGCAGGGAGGAGGCAGGGCCTTCTGCTTTTGCTTTTTTGTGCTTTTGTTTACCCTTTTTACGCCTATTAAATTTTATTTTTATCCCCTTGACGCGCTCTGGCCGCGCCGGGCCCCTACTTTCTGGCCAGCAGAAAGTAGGCAAAGACTGGCCAAAGAGGGCTGCGCCCCCTTTGGGATTCCCCGCTGGCGGTCGCGCTAGAGTGCCTTCGGCACAACCGCGCGAGGGGAGTGACGGAACTCCTAGCCGCGTTGCGGCAGGAGCTTCCGCGCAGATTTGCGAAGGCGTTGCCCGCAAAGCCGTTTCGAACGTTATCCCATGCGCGTTCGCGCATGATCGGCAAACGTTCCCCGTCTGGAGACGTGGGGGCTAGGGGGCGAAGCCCCCAACCCGAAGCGGTGGAGGTGCGGCGGCCGTGGCGAGCGC